>Ga0209572_1000971_pt1 | contig 27551 bp, 20 predicted proteins | sample EBPBio232012_DNA_FD_185867 | JGI IMG/M metagenome (GOLD analysis project Ga0209572, IMG submission 185867) | Wastewater treatment Type I Accumulibacter community from EBPR Bioreactor in Madison, WI, USA - Reactor 1_1/23/2012_ DNA (SPAdes)... | ecosystem: Engineered > Bioreactor > EBPR >...
GGTAATCACCACCTGATATTGATATCCGGACATACCGATAATGAGACTGGAAATATTCAAAACAGAAGAAGTAGCCCCGCTATATTTTCCACCATTATTAATGTTCGACCAAGTAGAACCACCATTGGTTGAAAGTTGCCATTGGTAGGTATTAGCTTGACCCTCCGATACAACTGACAGGGCGATGTTATTTGTAGTACAACCTATGACACTTGTTGAAAGATTGGTTGTTATTTCAGGGGCTGCACATCCTCCTGCTTTCATCGACCAATCATGTAAAATCGGAGAGGTTGTTCCTGCCAGAGTCGCTACTACACGAATGCTATCGTTACTCAATGCAGAAATATCAAATGTCTTCAATCCATCACCGGCAATAGAAATATTGTCATACCCGGCAATGGCCGTCCAAGAACCGCCTACGACCTCTTGAAGTCCTAGAGTTGCAGTCCCTCCATTCAAGGTTTGAGTCCAAGTGAGATTTTCCCATGTAGCAGTATTCTGTTTTGAAGCACGATAAATTGTAGGCGATGTTATAGACCCAGCAGATGCGGTTGTGGTTCTAACATTATCAACCATAAAATGAACTAAAGCTCCACCTAAATCGCCTTGACTAAAACCTGTCCAAACAAATTTGACGATTTGATTTGGTAATCGTTGAGCCAAAGGAATATTGGCTATTTGGTTCAACGACTGCACAGTACAACTGCTAGAACCGCTCGCACAATGGTTTATTGTAGCTACAGTTGTTCCTGTAGCGTTTGACGATGTGCCGCCAATTATCAATCTAAGCGTCCCACCATTTGCAAGGCTTGATGTGAAATTCTGGCCATAGTGAGATTGAGCATCAAAAATAATTTGTTCAATATTCGTCAAATCCACTACTTGCGATACGACAGCGATATCACTGCCCAAAGCAAATCCACCAAACATATACATTCTGGCCGCTCTTGAACCAAGGCTCGACCAATTGGCTCCATCGCTTAAAGTCACCGTCATTGGTGAGCCACCCGTTGCAAAAGTTGTCCAGTTGGAGCTTGTTTCAAAACTTGGATTGACAAAGGATGCGCCTGCAACACTGCTCGCTACAACATTGTGCGAGACATTTGCTTCAGCACCGCCTAATGTTCCAGTTTGAAACTGAGCCTGCGTAGTTTGGAACCAGTCAAGCTCCGTGTTTGAGACGTTGTAAGTAAAAGAATAGGTGTTTGTTGTCCAGAAACCATATCCAAGACCAGTGTTGATGCGTGCTCTTACGTAGTAAGTAGTTCCGCTTACTAATTGACCCGTTGCATTAGAGAATGTAAAATTCTGCTGTGTACCGGCAAGATATGAACCATTGAACGTTTGCGTAATAGCGGTTCCGTTAAATGCAGGTGATGTGTTGATTTCTATCTGATAATCAGTGGCGCTATTGCCAGCACCATGACTTAAGCGAAATACCGGAGTATCCGAGTCGGAACGGCTGTTGTTGAATGCTAACTGTGTACTTCCGCCATAATTATAAAATACCGGTGTTGGAGATGCAGCCACTGTAGCGCATGCCGTAGGAGCCGGTTGAGACATAGAAATATCATCCAGTTTGAATGAAAATACATTGCTGTCATTATAGTCGCAGTTGACATTCAAATAAAATCTGATAGCTGATTTATCTGTTACAGTAGCCAAATTGAAAGTGACAACTACGCTTTGACAGTTACGAACTTCACTAAAATAAAGGGTACTTGTGTTTACACCATTTACAGTTGCCGCATTGATATAAGTTCCTGTTGGGGCTGCTGCTGTAGGTGCCCACATATTAAAATAAATGCGGTCTTGTGTATGTGATGCAAAGTACGAGTTCGACAAATCAAATGTCATGGTTACAGTATTGAGGCCGGTACAATTTTGAGACGGAGAGCGCAGGAACGAGCCAAAAAAGTTATTGAAGCTTCCTGAAAAACCTATGTAACCACCATCACATCCACCGCTAGAATTGAAAGACATTGGAACACCTGAAGTCGGACTTCCAGGTGTCCACCATTTATCATTCGGTCCTGTACTAACAGCGTTACTAAAGTTTGCGGTGGTTGTAAATGTCTCTATACCGCTAATACCTACTTCACCACTGACAATGTGACCATCTCCATTTTTTGCTTTTGCGTAGAAGCAATAATTAGTATTGATGGTAAGACCTGTTACAGTGGTTGTTCCCCAAGCTGCTTTGGTTTGAAAAACCTCTGTTGTCCCAAGCGTTCCGTTTGCCTGCACATACTGAGAAGTTGTTGTACAATAAATTGAATACTCAGTTGAAGCAGGATTTACAGCCGGGGTTTCATTTTGTAGCGTGACTTCTAATGATGTTCCCGCAGCATTGGTAATTACAGGAACAGCCGGAATATCTGCTGCAGTGTATATAGGGCCAACGTAAGTCCATTCGCAGGTTTGTATGCCATCCGTTGCCCTAACTCGAAACCAAAATGGCATATTTGGATTGTCTCCTGCATCAAGAATAGTAGAGTTAGTCGAAACACTGCTAGCGGTAACAGGATTTTGATAAAGAGAACCGTCTGTAGAAAACTGGACATCATAATTTGTAGCTCCTGCCAAGGCTGTCCAAGCCAAGTTAAGGTGGTGATTTAGCCCATTTGTCGGTGTTCCAATTGAAGCAACAAGATTATCTAGCGCTGCACAAACTAAACTAGGAGCACTTAAAGTAATTCCATAATCTTCGGTCTCTCCATAATCAGCGTCAGTGCACGCATCCGTAGCCGAATAAAACACGTCATCATAAGAAGATCTAATGCGCAATCTTGTTGTGCCAGAAGAAATCCCCGGCACTGTGAAAGGAATAGAAGCAACGTTAGTGTTGCTAAGCCCGCTTACGATACCGAGAAACTCGTTGGGGTCATCAAAATCACCGTCCATATTCCAGTCAATCCATGCCGCAATATTACCCGTGTTTCCTCCTCCATCTCTATATGTTGCAGTCAAAGTATAACTACTTCCAGAGCTAAGCTCGGTCATTTGAGTTTCAGCATAGTTGTTATACCCAGTCGGGGTATTATTAAAAGTTGTTGTATTATTGATACTACCCAAATTCACATTTGAAACCCCGATATACATACAATCATTATATCCCGCGCAATTCGCAAATTCAAAACCAGGACGGCAATAGATATCAAAGTCAGAATATTCTATAGTCAAATAAGGCTTCCGTGTTGCATCTGCATAACCATAGAAGCCGATACTTCTTGCGGTTGTACCTGTTCCCCAAGTAGGAGTCATGGATATAGGGAAAAACGCCATGTCGCTCCCTGATTTTTGAGCAATGTGTGTATAGCCAATGGCAGGGAGGTTCACAGTGGTCCAAGTGTTCACTCCTGCAGTTGGGGACACATCTCCATAGCCTCCATCAGTATTAGCTGCAGCTATCATTCGGCTATAAACCAACTGGTAGCTTGGGAAAAAAGTTGAGGAAATAAAATCATATTTCGAATGACCTAATCGCACTGTATTAAGAGCGCTGTGAGTTCCTGTTTTGACGCGAACATGCAATGAAACAGAAGCGCTTGTAATTTGCGTACTATTCAAAGACGGTAAGGAACTAATATCAAATACCGACCAACTTCTGTACCACCCACCACTGTATCCAACAAATGGATTACCACTTCCCCCACCCGTTGGAAAACACTGGCCTGTGGCATCTACAACATTAAAAGGATAAACTGTTGGGTCTATTGCAATAGGAAATATTCTATTCGATTCAAGTAGCCATTGGCAATCAACCTTAAGAAGAACCGTCAGGATGTTATCGTTTAAGGTCAACTCGAATTTTGAAGGATTGTCCATGACCATGGTGTTGACTTCATTCGGGTAGTCCTCAATGACACTTGGATAATCATACACAAAAACAGTTTTTCCCGATGAATTTTTAATTTCGACACCAGCCCTTCCTTCGACATATGACCATCCCTCAGGCAATAAGATTTGCTCTGAAAAAACTAAATAATTAGCATTGCTTGGTCTATTCGCAAGCGCCTCAATATTTGGAATTAAATAATTCTGTTTGCGCCTTCCTGCATCGATTATAAACTCCGCACTTATACTTCCAAATAAGTTTGAGTACATAGCCCTATTGTCGGCTATACTGACTTCCACATCCGCGCCTAAAACCATATTAACCGCTTCACCATTAACATCCCAGTACATTTTGGTGTTGAGAAATTCCCATAGTTCACCATCAGCAGTTAAACTCTTAATACCTGTGTTTGCCGAAGCTCCAAAGTATGATGCTATTAAGTTTGTCTCGTTAGCATAAGGATATTCCAATGAGCTATGAGATGTAATTGTTTGGTCAATATCATAAAACTGACCATTTTTTTCATAATGAATTGGCCCCGCACCAATAACGGCAGTGTAGCTGCCATCATCATTGATAAAGTGCTTAGCATACAAATCACGCTTGGAAACATCTTCTTTCTTATCGCGATATTGCTCAATGGGAGAAGTCAACTCAGCTGACTCAGTGCTTTTCCCATTTGCAGCGGGAGTTAGCTGTTTTCTTTGTTGGGCCGAAGTCGAGATGGTTATGCATAAACCAAAAAATACAACTGCCCCAAAATGAAATAAACGTCTTTTCATCTAATAGTTTATTAAGTAATTGAGTTTATAGAAAAATCTATGGGAGCGCGAAGGTAATTTTTGAAGAAGCGCATCTTTGTTAAGCAACACACATTAACACACCCAATTGGGGGATACAATCGCGTTAATGAAAAGACTTAAATTACTTGGAAGAAATGAGCACTAGGTTGCCTTCAACTTTGAATTTCAGGCCCATAGGCAAACAAACTGTTTCGAGCGCTTCGTTTAGATTTTTATTCGTAAAACGTCCGGTGAAAAATCTATCTTCAATGCCATTTGCTTTGATTTCGACATTGAATTGGCGTTCAATCTCTTCAAATACATTTGATAATTGTTCTTCTTTGAATGAAAACTCCCCTTTGCGCCAGTCGGATTGTTCGACATCAAAACTACCTTGGACTAACATATCATTTTTAACCTCAGCCGATTGACCCGGGAGTAAAACCAACGAATTGCTTAGTGCTGTTACTTTCACTTTTCCAGTGTGACAGAGTATCCTAAACGATTTTTCACGCGATGAAACATCGAATGATGTACCTAAAACCTCTACCTCACCATTAGCTGTCACTACTGTGAATTTCTCTCCTTTGTTTACTTGGAAAAACGCTTGGCCATCTAGCTCAACTTTCCTCTCAACACTCCAGCTTTCAGCAAATTTCGCTTTGGAATGCGCATTCAAAATCATCGTAGAGTTATCTGGAAGCACTATGGTCTCTTGACTTATAGAAGCCACCTCGCGCATTGTGGTGGATGGCCAAAACATAACGGCCAAAAGCAAAGCCACCGATGCCGCAGCCAACAATGCAGTCTTACTGCGCTTATTGTCAAAGAAACCTTTTACCACGACTGAATCATGAGTAAGTTTTGGTTCCAACTCATTCCATGCCGCTTCAGTAGTTTTACTAAATGGGGTTTCCCAACTTGCGAGTATTTTTCGATATTTCTTGCTATGTTCCACTTAATCCTCTCTTTCTTCCTTCGTGTTTACGGTGCTTTCTACACTCATTTGGTTACTTACCCTACATTACTGTCAAAAATTCTCATTGAATTAACATTTCAACCGAAAGGCTCGAAACTCCGCCAAAATAGCCTTGCGCTCCATGAATATTGTCTGGTCCGGATTGCAGTAATCCCCTGATGTCTGATGAGTTGTAAAAATATACGTTTTCCAACGACCTTTCAATGGCATAAACGGTCAATCGATGTTGGCCATAGTATTTAAAATCGGTATCAAACAAGGTTACTGCACTGTTCAAAACGGGAGAATCATATAGGCGTTCAAAATTGCCTGAAGGGACTTCAAAGGGTATTGGAGTTTTTACTTCTTCCAAATTTTCCAATTTAAGAGCGTAGGAATATTTTTCATTATCCAGTTCATTCCAGGAAATGTTGGTGACCGGAGAACCCTCAGATGATTCATCAATATCTATATTGCTTTGGCTAATGTTTACCAAAATCAGGGCAGGCGGAATCGTACAGGAAGATGCTATATTTTCTCCATTATAATTAGCCTTCAAGTTGTATGTCCTTTGAGGTTGTATGAGCATGCTGTTGGTCACATATGTACTGCCATTATACTGAAGCGGTGCTTCATTTCCTAAGTCATCAAAAAGTGTCAATGCAACGTTTGATAAAGGCTCTGTTGTCGTTTCGCCTCCAGTCAATTTGAAAAATCGAATGGAGGAGGATTGTTGTCCGGCATACAGAATACCCATTAATACAGGATTTTCGGAACGCAAAACGCCTTCATCATACTTGGAACAGCTTGATGTACAAATGAGCAATATGAGCAGTCTTGATATTCTCAAAATCGAATTTGAAGATTTATAGATGGTAAAAACGGCAGCATGTTCACCTTTCGTTCCACCACTTGATAATCATTGTTATCATTATTATCGCGCACCGCTATGTATTGAATATCGCGCACGTTCTTTTTGTCATAAACATTAAAAACGGAAAATTGCAGCTTTCCTTCTGTTTTCTTTAGGTTAAAATGATAAGCGGCACTGATATCGAGTCGGTGGTACAGCTCAAGTAATCCGCTATTGAGTTCTCCAAATACCGGCAGGGTTCGCTGAGTTCCATTCGGCAAATCAAAAACGTATTTTCCAAGATAGGGTGTAAATGGTTTGCCACTTCCTACTACCCAAAGTGCGGAGAAACTCCAGCGTTTAGGTTTGTATTCGTAGTAAAATTTGGCTTCGTGCTGACGAACGTATGGCTCATGAATCATTTGCCAACCTTCGATGAGTTCAAACTCATTGCGAGAATAAATCAACGAATAGCTTACACAAGCATGCTGTCTTTTCCAATCCCTTTGCAACAAAACATCTACACCATAGGTAGTTCCATTTCCGGTCAATATATCACTTTGGTATCGTGCCGAGTCTGTCCTACCAAATATGCCCGCATTCACAAACAGACCATTATTTTGCTTGATATAGCCTTCCACATCTAATAACCACGATTCATGATTGGCCACAGCACCAACAGAATATTGAATAGACCTCAAAACGGGTAAGTCATCATTGCCGGAAAACTGCCAATAATCTGGTGTGTTGAAATAAATACTCTGCTCACGGATGCGATGGATGTATTGATGAATAATGCCAGCTGAAGCTTTCAGTTTAAGAAAACGCGGAATCGCATTAAACATGACGGCCATTCGAGGTTCGAGATGGACATTTTTGGCAAGGTTAAAATAGTTTAGACGAATACCGGGTCGAAACTTCCATCTCTCACATAGTTCAAACTCGTCTTGCGCATACAACGAAAAAATGGCTCCTTGCTGAGAACGGCTTGGGATGGAAGCTCCCAAAAAATTCAACTTGTTATAGGTATTTAAATAGTTGAGTTGAGTTCCAAGTTGAAATCGATGGTTCGCTGCGCTGTAATTTAACTCTGCCCTCACATCCAAATCTTTCAACTCAGCATTTTCAGCATAAAACATCACTGTGGTGTCTTGAAAGCCAACGGAACGAACAGAATCAATAGAAAAATAATCGCCTGCAAATCGATTATATCCTATTGAAAATAAACTCTCCCACTTTTGATTCCAACTATGGACCCAGCGAAGACCGCTCCCAATGTTCTGCTTTACACTTTCATCCGTATAGTTGACATCTTGAAGATTGACCACTTCAAAATTGCTGGTATCCGCATATTGCATGTAGAGCTTGTCCTTCGCTGCAAAAAAACTAACATTCAACACATCCTTTTCTGACGAACGGTAGGTCAATTTAAGATTCAAGTCCTGAAAATAAAACTCAGGATCATCGGATTCGCCAAAGGTTTGCAAACTATTATCTGTGCTAACATTCACTGAAGCATTATAAACCGTATTGAACATACTGCGATAGGTAGGACTAAACACAGTGTTTGTAAAAGACCTTCTACCTGCAACAACTAAAGACACTTTCTCCTCTTTGTCCAAGGTGGTTTCAATAAGTGCTGCTGCCGAAAGTGGCCCCGCGTCCAATTGCACCTGAGGTTTTTTGGCATTGCCCTCATTGCCTACAATCTCCAAAACGCCTGCCACGCGACCACCAAAACGCGCTTCCATATTGCCTTTGTGCATACGCATACTTTTTACAGCCGTAGTGTTTACCGCGGAGAACGCGCCAAAGAAATGATCTTGCTGATAAAGCGTAAAACCATCAAACGTTATTAATGTCTGATCGGAATTGCTTCCTCGCACAAACAACCCATTGCTTGATTCAAGTCCGCCAGCAACGCCCGGAAGCATTTGCACAGCACGATAAATATCTGCTTCTCCACCACCAATAACGCCTACTAATTTGTTGGGATTAATTGTATGTATAGATGAAATTGGAGGGGTTTCTACCAGTCTTGATTTGAAAGACTCAACATATATAGTTGGTAAAGAACTATCGCGTTGCTTGAGCAATACTCTGAGGTAAGGAACAGAGGCATCTGGAACAATTACATTGTTCTCATAACCTACATAATGAATAACTAAGGTATCCTTCAGCATTTGAGGACTTAGTACAAATTTGCCATCGCTATTGGTAGTAGTTAAATGCTTTCCGCTTTTGGATACGATTACAGCAAAAGGCAAAAGTTCTCTGGTATCGCTATCTCTAATCTCGCCAAGTATTATTTGAGATTCCTTTTTAGGCCCAGGAGTATCATTAGGATTTGTAGTGACATCATTTCTATAAATGACTATTGTTCCTGAAACATCTTTCCATTTCAATCCAATCGGATCTATTAGTAATTCTAATGCCTGTTCTAAATTAAGATTTTCAAATTTCCAAGTTCCGGTGATTGATTCCAGCGCATCGCTATCGTATGCAAAAGAGATATCGTATTGTTTGCTGATATCTTCTAAAACGAAAGACAAAGTCCTATTCTCATAAAGGCCGGAAATGGTTTGTCCGTAAACAGCCATCGAACTCACGATAATCAAGCAAGTTAATATGTATCGGAAAACCGTCAAGTATTTTCTTTTAAAGACTAAAGAACTATATATCCGTTCCCAAATGTTCACGCAAAATTTTGAGCACTTTGCTCATTCGTTTTTCGATAGCTTTTACTGACAAACCAAGCCGGTCAGCTATTTCTGCATAAGTCAAATCTTCCAGTCTGTTCATCAAAAAAACCTCTCTTCCACCTTCTGGTAAGAACGAAATGGCCTTTTGAAGTTTTTCCTCGTACTGTTCCATTTCAACCATTTTCTCAGGAGTATCGTACTCTTTTTCTGAGCCTACCTTTTTTTGAAACTTGAAGAAAAGTTGTTGCCGTTTTTGATGATTAATCGTGGTATTCTGAGCAATCTTATACAAATAGGCCTTCACCGTTGCTTTGTCAATTTTGGAACGGGTTTCCCAAAGTTTTAAGAAAGTATCCTGTGTAATGTCCTCTGCCAAATCGGGATCTCCACATCGGAAATAAACAAAATTGCGCACAGGCCTATATAACTCTTTGAATATCTGTTGATACTCTTGGAGCGTAAGTTCCTCAAGATTTTTTTCCGAACGAAATATTGAGAATAGCACAAGCAGTTCTTAAGTTACGAATATCGCAATGATACCATAAAAGTCCATTGCCAACCTAACATCCCACAGAAAGGGCAATGAAAGTTAATGTCTGTCATGAATACAATAAAACACGAAGATTTCTTTTAGGTTTGTCTGCGAAACAGTCAACGTTACTGTATTTAGTACCATGCAAGGAAAAACACTGATAATTGGCGCGTCCGGTCAAATTGGAATTGAACTGACCTTGGAATTGCGCAAACAAAGAGGTAATGAAAATGTCATTGCTACTGACCTCAGAAAACCAGAAGACGCTGAATTTGATGACGGGCCGTTCGAGGTTTTGGATGTATTAAACAAATCGGAAATAGAGCGAATCGTTACCGAAAATAAAGTCACTGAAGTTTATCTTCTTGCCGCATTACTTTCTGCCACCTCAGAAAAAAGACCAGACCTAGCATGGGATTTAAATATGAATGGTCTTTTCAATGTTTTGAATTTGGCCAAAGAGGGTAAAATCAAAAAGGTTTTTTGGCCAAGCTCCATTGCGGTTTTTGGTCCAAGCACACCAAAAGAACAAACACCGCAATACACCATTATGGAACCCAATGCTGTGTATGGAATTTCCAAACTAGCCGGTGAACGTTGGTGCGAGTATTACCATGAAAAATATGGGGTGGATGTGCGCAGCATTCGTTACCCAGGCCTAATAGGCTTCCGCTCTGAACCTGGAGGTGGAACCACTGATTATGCCGTAGACATTTTTTATCATGCCATAGAAGAAGGAAAATATAATTGTTTTCTTCGAGAAGATACGGAGTTACCGATGATGATGATGGAAGATGCCATACGCGCAACTATCGGTATTATGGAAGCTCCTGCTGAAAACATTAAAATAAGAAGCAGCTACAATTTGGCCGGTTGCAGTTTTACCCCAGCCGAATTAACGAAAGAAATACAGGCCATTATTCCAGAATTCAAAATTTCTTACGCACCCGATTTTCGACAACAACTTGCCGATTCATGGCCTGACAGTATTGATGATAGCCATGCTCGCGCAGACTGGGGTTGGAAAGCACAATACGATGCGAAAGCACTGGTTAAGACCATGATTTCAGAAATCAAGAAAAAAAAACTTAGCGTACAGTAACCTTCCCTGTTCTCATGTCGTAAACACGGTACTCTTTTTTCTAAGAAAAAGAAACCTAACGATTTACGTGCATGAAACGCAAAAACTTATTCTATCCATTTTATGTGCTATTCGCAATAGCCGTGCTGTTGTCGCATAGTTCCTATGCCGCTGATGATTTTGGCGAAATCAATAAAACCGATGCCAAAGGCCAGCGCCAAGGCTATTGGATTATTAAAGGAGACATGGTCAATGATGCCGCATACAAGCCCGAAAGCAAAGTAGAAGAAGGCCGATATAGCGACAATCGTAAAGACGGACTCTGGAAAAAATATTGGCCCAATGGAAAATTACGTTCTGCCATCAATTATCAGCAAGGAAAACCTTCCGGTGAATATGAGCTGTATTACGAAAATGGCATCACCGAAGAACATGGCTTTTGGGCTAACAATAAGAACATTAATGACTTCAAGCGATTCTATGAAAACGGAAATCCGCAACAGCATTTCCTATTTGCGGACAACGGCAAAAGAAATGGCATGCAGAAATACTACCACGAAAATGGCAGAATGGCTTTGGAAGTAAACATTGTGAACGGAGCAGAATCAGGAGTCATGCGCAGGTACAATCCTGATGGAACGCTTATAGAAGAGAAAGTGTTTGAAAATGGTATAGTGAAACAAACCAAGAAAATTGGAGAGTCTAAACCCCAAGGAGTTGCAACCAAAGATCCGTATGATAAAAACGTTGGTACGCAAACCAAAGCTGCGACAGATAAAACAAACGCAGCAGAAACATTCAAACCCAATGGATTCAATACGCTTTATAATAAAAATGGAGACGTTACTCAAAGCGGAGAATTCAAAGATGGCCGATTGTTCAATGGAAAATGGTATCGTTATAGCAACGATGGGATTCTGATACGCATCGAAATCTATCGTGGCGGAACATTCATTGGAACGGGCGTTATCGGAGAAGAAGAAAAATAAGCAATTACTTAAATTGAAATAGAGATAAATACACAAACCAAAAAAGCCATCGCCAAGTGCGATGGTTTTTTTATTAGAATCGAAATAAATCATTCACCCATCATTTAATTTGCACACATGCAACACACCCTATACATTCAGAATAACCTTACACGACAAAAAGAAAAATTTGAGCCATTAACTGCTGGCCACGTTGGTCTTTATGTATGCGGCCCTACAGTATATAGCGATGTGCATCTCGGAAACGTACGCACATTTATGACCTTCGATGTCGTTTATCGCTACCTTGTTTTCCTCGGCTACAAAGTGCGCTATGTGCGCAACATTACCGATGTTGGTCATCTCGTAGGCGATGCTGATGAAGGAGAAGATAAGATTGCAAAAAAAGCAAGACTTGAAAATCTTGAACCCATGGAAGTAGTGCAGAAATACACCAATGGCTTTCATGCAGTAATGCGTTTGTTCAACATTCTAGACCCATCTATTGAGCCAACTGCAACGGGCCATATTATCGAACAAATTGAAATGATAGAGACCATCATCAAAAATGGTTTTGCTTATGAAAGCAATGGTTCGGTCTATTTCGATGTAAGAAAATATTCGGATAAATACAACTACGGCAAACTTTCCGGACGTGTCATTGACGAACTCATCAACAACTCTCGCGAGTTAGATGGTCAAGATGAAAAACGTGATGGACTTGATTTTGCACTTTGGAAAAAGGCGGATTCCCATCACCTGATGAAGTGGAACAGCCCGTGGGGAGAAGGTTTCCCGGGTTGGCACATTGAGTGCTCAGTAATGAGTACAAAATACTTGGGTCAATCTTTCGACATACATGGTGGCGGAATGGATTTAAAATTCCCGCACCACGAATGTGAGATTGCGCAGAATGTTGGAGCCACAGGACATGAACCTGTTCGTTATTGGATGCATGGAAACATGCTTACTGTAAATGGAAGAAAGATGGCAAAGAGCGAAGGCAATGGTTTTACTCCGGAAGAATTGATTACAGGAAATCATAAACTTTTGGACAAAGGTTACAGCGCCATGACCGTGCGCTTCTTCTTCCTGATGGGGCATTATGCAAGCACGCTTGATTTCAGCAATGAAGCCTTGCAAGCGGCAGAGAAAGGCTACAAGCGCATGACTGCGGCCATCAATATTATTCCATCGTTGCAAGCATCATCGCAAAATGATTTTGATGCCGCGAAGTGGAGACAAGATTGTTACGAGGCGATGAATGATGATTTCAATACGCCCATCCTTCTCTCTCATTTGTTTGAAGGTGTGCGCATCATCAACTCTGCAAAGGAAGGAAGTGTGAAGCTTTCTGCCGAAAGCATTACCACATTAAAACAAACGTTTGATGATTTCTTCTTCAATGTACTTGGGTTAAAGAGTGAAGAAAACGCAGGCAACAATCAACTTACCGACTCGTTGATGGAGATGGTGTTGAAGATGCGTGCCGATGCTAAAGCTAATAAAGACTTCGCAACATCGGATAAATTGCGTGATGCCTTGGCTGCTATCAACATTCAAATCAAAGACACTAAGGAAGGCGTAACTTGGAGTTATGAGGAGAAATAAAACAAACGCACTTTGAAAGAAAGCATCGCTACCGACATAGAAACGAAAGTGTTTTATTCCATAGTAAAACATTTAAAAAATGATTGTTGGCGATTGGAAGCAGAATACAATGAGTTTGATAAAGCGATAGATTTTGACTTATACTTCTTCACAAAAGAGCATGAAACTTGTATACTTGGTTGGACAAATTGGTTTGAAGGAGAAATCAAGGCAAGTGACAAAACCTTTGCAGAAATTGGAAAAGCACTCGGCATTAATTTCAAGTTTGGCAACCCAAACAATATAGAAGATGCTGATTTTCTGGACAGGATGAAAATCTTGATAAAACAAAAAACATGAAAGCAAAACAAATTATCGGTATCGTTCTTATCGCGTTGATGGTGTTGTCCATTGGTTACGTAAGTTTCTTTTCGGGTAGTGGAAAAGTAGATCCTCCGAAACCAACTCAACCTACCAATACAACCAAGCGTACTGAAGTTACAGCTCCCGAATTCGATGAAGAGCGCGCTTATTCTTTTATAAAGAGACAAGTGGAGTTTGGCCCACGCGTTCCAAATACAAAGGCACACAAAGACTGTGGTAACTGGATGATTGAAACGCTGAAAGGCTTTGGTGCGACAGTGACTACGCAAGAAACTTCACTTCAAGCATTTGATGGGTCTCCACTTCAAATCAAGAACATCATCGCTTCTTTTCAACCTGAAAAAAAAGAGCGCATCTTGCTTTGTGCACATTGGGACACCCGTCCTTTTGCCGATAAAGACCCAAGCCAAACACTTTGGAAAAAACCCATTGATGGTGCTAACGATGGCGGCAGCGGTGTTGGTGTTTTACTCGAGGTTGCAAGCCAATTACAAAACACTCCAACCAATACTGGCATAGATATCATCTTCTTTGATGCCGAAGATTATGGCTCACCTGAGTTTGATAAAGGAAAGGAAACCATCAATCAGGGTTATCAAACATCATGGTGTTTGGGCTCACAATACTTTGCCAAGAATCTTCATGTAAAAAACTACAATCCACGCTTTGGAATATTGTTGGACATGGTTGGTGCCAGCGATGCGATGTTCAACAAAGATGATTACTCTATAAACGTAGCCAATGATGTAGTAAGCCTTGTTTGGAATACCGCTTCAAAACTTGGTTATGGCAATTACTTTCCCAACAATGAAATCAATGGTGTTATTGATGACCACGTGATGCTTGGCAATGCAGGTATTCGTTGTATAGACATTATTGATACTCGTCCCCAAATTGCAGCTATGGGATTAGGCGGATATCAATTTGGTTCCTATCACCACACGCATAAAGACAATATCGACATCATTGATCGTAACACGTTGAAAGCGGTTGGACAAACGGTGATGCAGGTGATATATAATCAATAGGTGTTGGGGATTGGGTTTTAGGTGTTGGGAATTAGTGCTTGGAAGTTTTTTGAAATCCTTTGTGTACTTCGCGAAAAATCTCAGCGACTCTGCGGTTAAAATCAACGTTCTTCTTCGTAATAAATCTTATAGAACTTCCGCCCATCGGCATCGGTGCCTTGCTCGATAAGTTCACGATTGCCATGGATATAGATATGGAAATTCTTGTCGAGTTTTAGTACGCTTTTGAAAACACGTGCTTGTTTTTTTACCGCTTGTGGCGATATATCGAACTTATCGGCTACTTCAATGCCGTATTCTTCGCGATAGGTTTCATCGAATTGACGAAACGATTCAATGACTTTTTTATCTGCAAAAACCTCTTGCTCAAATTCATCTTGGCTAAAGCTTTCATGTGTTTTGAAATATTCCACCGAACGATTGAGCAAATCAATCTGATCGGGTTTGGAAACATCAAAATCTTCAGTGAGTTGTTTGGTCACAAATTGCTTTGCGATACCAAGGAATTGATTGGTTTGTAAGAAATCATTGCTGATAGGACGAAGGCTTAAGAAATCATCTTTCCAATAGGCTGCTTCTCCGCCTTTGCTCAAATGATCCACAATGCAAATGCGATAGCCGTCTTCTTTTTCTGTATTAAAAATGAGACAGCCTTTGTCGGGCTTTCCTGCATTGGTTCCTTCTTCGGCTGTGACTTGCTGTTTGCGCTCATCCAAGTTCACTCTCAAATAAGATTCTTTGTTTTCTGATTTGAAGATGCCTACTGCGTCCATCGTTTCATTTTCAAAAACAATATCTTTGAAATAGGCTATATAAACTTCACCACCTTTCACGCGCGGATGTGCGCTGCATTCATACAGATGACGCGCTATGAAATTGCTTTGTACCAATACATCATCAGCTTTATCAAATATGCGCGATGCGATGGTGAACATTTCATTTTGCTCAATTCCCACTTCATTGTGAAAGCGATAAACTTCATTGCCGTTGAAAGAAGAAAGGAAAAAACGACTGATGACCGCGACAAGTTGGTCGTTGTCCAATGCAATCAATTCCTCCGAAAAACGAATGGGCTCTTCAAGATGTTTGTTTCCTACTTCGTGAACTGCAGCTGTTTGTAAACTCGCGTGGGTGAGTTGAATCATAGAATTTGTTGAGGTGGGTAAAAATAGCGTTTCATCATGTTTCTCACCTCAAAGACGCTGAGAACGCAAAGCTTTTAAAACGAAACAAATAATAGAATAAGAACAATCGGTTCAGATGCCGATTCACACATCACCCCCGTTTCTTCTTCTCCAACTGCGTAATGCGCCCTGCTTTGATAAAGCGCTTGGAGAAATATTCTGACTTATCCAATTCTTCTACAATCACGCCTGACTGCACTGTGGCATGAATCATATAGATGGAATCTCCTTTGACTTCTTTCACGATGGCGACATGACCAATATTCGTTTTGGAAACTTTTCTTCCTGAGAAAAAAAGTAAATCGCCAGGCTTGACTTTTTTGAGTTTTATTTCTTCACACAATGTCACTTGAGAGCCGCTGCCGTGTGGTAATTGCACTCCATGTTTTCCATAAACATGCAAAACAAATCCTGAACAATCGAACGACTTGGTGCCCGTGCTTCCATAACCATAGCGAACACCAAGAAATTTCTCGGCATAAGTCAGAACACTATCGACTTTGGAACTTTTTTCGATGCCTTCATCTTCGAAAAGTGTATCAGTCCTTTCGCCTATTTCATACTCATCAAAACTTTCGATGGTAATGGTAACTGAATCGCGCTGGCTAAAAGCCGAGAGCGACAAGCACATCATCATCAAAAAAAGTATTCTTTGCAAGAGCATGTGGCTAAAATATTGGACAGCATGGTATTTCATTGGTGTTTAAAATTCCATTAACGAACGGCCAATTGCTCATTACGGAGTTTCTACCTTCGCTGCGTGAACAACGAAACGAATTTTCTATTAGAACTCAATGACGCACAGCGTGCTGCGGCTGCGCATGTCAACGGACCTTTGATGGTGATTGCGGGAGCAGGCTCGGGCAAAACACGCGTGCTCACTTATCGCATAGCACACTTGATTCAGCAAGGTGTGGATCCATTTCAAATCTTGGCGCTCACTTTTACCAATAAAGCCGCGAAGGAAATGAAGCATCGTATCGGAAGCCTTGTGGGTGAGCGCGATGCAAAGAATATTTGGATGGGAACCTTCCACAGCATTTTTGCGCGCATCCTTCGCATTGAAGCAGATAGAATTAATTACCCAAGAAATTTTTCGATTTACGATACTGCAGATTCAAAAAGTTTGCTCAAAGACATTTTGAAAGAAATGGGCTTGGACGATAAGATGTACAAGCCTGCCGTAGTGTACAACCGTATTTCTTCTTGTAAAAACAATTTGATTTCTCCCCAAGACTATTTGAACAATGTGGAGATAGTGGCAGAAGACCGCCAAACGGGTAAGCCGAAGATGGGCGAGATTTATGCGATGTACAATCAGCGTTTGTTCAAAGCAGGAGCGATGGACTTTGATGATTTGCTTTTCAAAACAAATGTGTTGCTACGCGACTTTCCAGATGTGTTGCACAAGTATCAACACAAGTTTCAATACATCTTGGTAGATGAGTATCAGGATACGAATTTCTCGCAGTACCTAATTGTAAAGCAACTTGCGGCAGCCTATCAAAACGTGTGCGTGGTGGGCGATGATGCGCAAAGTATTTATGCCTTCCGTGGTGCGAATATTCAGAACATTCTCAACTTCAGAAAAGACTATCCTGACTTTGCGATGTACAAACTGGAGCAGAACTATCGCAGTACAAAAACGATTGTAGAAGCCGCTAACGGCATTATCTCTAAGAATAAAGATCAAATCAAAAAGGACGTTTGGACGAGCAACGACCAAGGCAATCGCATCAAAGTTTTTCGTGCGTTGACGGATAACGATGAAGGAAATTTTGTGGCGAATCAAATTTTCTCTACGCAAAGAGAAGAAGCTGCAAAGCCTTCTGATTTCGCTATTCTGTATCGCACCAACGCGCAAAGCCGTTCATTTGAAGAGGCGTTGCGCAAGCTCAATGTGCCATATAAAATCTATGGCGGACTAAGTTTCTATCAACGCAAAGAGATTAAGGATTTGATTGCTTACTTCCGTTTGGTATGTAATCATAACGATGAAGAATCTTTCAAACGCATCATCAATTATCCGAAGCGTGGCATAGGTGATACTACAATTCAAAAGCTTGTGGTGGCCGCTGCGGAAAAGGAAAACAGCGTGTGGGATTTGATAGACCCATCGCGCAATGAAGGTGAACAAACAATGTTTAACGAAGCACCTTCTGCCATCAACATTATTGGCGGTGCCGCCAACACACGTATTCAAGAGTTTGTTACTTTGATAAAAAGCTTTAGCGTCAACATCGATAAGATGAACGCCTATGACCTCGGTCATCAGATTGCCAGTGAAAGCGGATTGCTCAAAGACCTTTATTCTGACCGCACTCCTGAAGGTGTTGCGCGTTATGAAAACATACAAGAGTTGCTCAATGGTATGAAATCTTTTAGCGAGATTCAAGACATTGATGACCCTGAAAAAATTAATACTCTAAGTGACTTCTTGATAGATGTTGCCTTGCTGACTGATGTTGAAAATGATGATGAAAACGAAGAAGGCAAAGTGAGTTTGATGACCATTCATTCAGCCAAAGGTTTAGAATTTCCTTATGTGAACGTAGTTGGTTTGGAAGAAAATCTTTTTCCATCGCAACTGAGTTTGAACTCACGCGAGGAGTTAGAAGAAGAAAGACGTTTGTTCTATGTGGCTTTGACACGCGCTGAAAAGCAAGTGACATTGAGCTATGCAGACACGCGCTATCGTTGGGGACAATTGCAATACGGTGAACCATCGCGTTTCATTGAAGAGATAGACGAGCAATACTTGGACATGCCAACGCAAGAACGCAAGTCGCCATCATCAAGAGAACCGATTGATTTTGCTCAAGCACGTGCAGGTTTTGCACCAAAGCCTAAACCTACAGAGTATCGTTTCAATAAGCCTGTTCCGAAAGAAGAAACTCCGCCCGCGGAGCGTTTTACACCTCCAAAGAATTTCAAAAAAGTTTCTACAAATACTTCATCAGCGCATGCGCCTTCATCACAAGAAGGCTATGCAACAGCTGATGAATTGCAAGTAGGAGCAGAAGTATCGCACGAGAAATTTGGCAAAGGAAAAGTGCTAAAAATCGAGGGCAATCCAAGCGACTTAAAAGCCACCATTTTCTTCCCAACTGCAGGACAAAAACAATTGCTCTTGAAGTTTGCGAAGTTGAAATTGATATAGACAATAGAGTTATAGCGTCATAGTCTTTGAACTCATTTTATAAGATAATTTAAACCAACGCGCAAGCCCGGTTGAATAATACGATGAGCCGTATTGCCGGCTGTTCGAGGCTCATTCATCATGATTCTTGTCTGCACTGAAAGTGAGGTCGCAACTCTGGAAGTAATCGAATATGACTGATGAATTCCGATATGTAAATCCGTTCTCCAATTGCGATAAACCTGAGTCGTTGGCACTTCATAATTTTTTGAAATCAAAACAGAAGAAGAAGCATCACTGGCCTCTGTCCAAATATTGGTGGTTGGTGGAAGGCTTTGCCAATTTGCAAAAACAAATTCTCCGTTATAGATGCTTTGTACTCTGAACACAGGTCCAACCTCCAACCCAAGCGAATACTTTTTGAAAGGGTAACTCCAAGAAAGTAGCACCGGAATATTTACCGATGAGTAGCGATTGATTCTAGAATTCGATTGCGTTTTCCATTCATTTGTTTCAACCGAATCGATAACATATTGAGTGATGGTAGTTCCGGTAAAAGTGGTGGTAGTATCATAATCGAAAACATACGTTTTATTCTGAACCAACGTTGAGTCAATCCAATCATGCCTTTCATGAAACCTTTGATACTCAATCCCCGCAGAAATTTGAACATGCCAAGGCAACGAATAACTCAACATTACGCCCGCCCCATGCGATAGACCTAATTGTGTTCGATCAACAAATTGCGAATAGGCACCTCTTTGCGCGTTGGGTTGTTTGATACGCATCGGTTGTGCTAAGGCATAGTACAAGCCCATCGACCACCGCAAAGGCACTTTGTCTTCTGTTGGACCTATAAAAGGTAAACCTCCAGAAAAAACATCTTGCTCAATGCTCTCTTGCAAGGCCTGAGATAATAGTGTTTGTGTTTTAGTCACAATGCTATCCATGCTAGAAACACCAAGGTCTGGCTCTTGTACCGCGATTTCATCGGAGTTCGGAGAGATATAAGATTCCTTTGATTCAGAATTCGAATTTGATAATTCTAATGTCTTATTGATGGGAACTTTGTTTTTACTGTTGGAATAATTAATTCTATTAAACTTTGGTTGTTCTTCGAGTTCACGAATTCTTTCCGTTAAGCGCGGATTTTCCGTTTCCTTTAATCCCTCCTTACCCTTTGTGCTCCCTGCTGAAATAGTTTCTGATTTTTCACTATTAAAAACTATAGTTGTTTGGGTCTTCTTGTCCGTTGCAATCTGGGCAATAGGATTAAATCTTGAGTGGTCATTATGTAATAGATAAACCACAGCACTCATGGTCAAAATCGCGGTAGGCAACACCCACCACCAAACAAATGTTTTACGTTTTCTCGTATTCTGTTGACGAATACCTTCCCACAAATGCAAAGGAGTTTCTTCCTCTGCATTGTAAAGTTTCTGACGAAACACCTTGTCTAAATCATCTTCGTTATGCCTTATCAGCATGGCTATATTTTGTTTTTTTTTCAGCTAGTGCTTTTCTTAATACCATTCTTGCTTTCGCTAATTGCGAACGCGAAGTTCCTTCCGAAATTCCAAGCATATCTGCGATTTCAGCATGGTCAAATCCATCGATTGCGAAAAGGTTGAATACCGTTCGATAACCAACAGGAAGCCCTGTTATCAGGGTCAACAACTCTTGTTCGCCAAGGTTCTGCATTCCATCAGGCGTGTGTGTGTCCGCCACGTGAAAATCTTCGGAGATGTCACCGTAAAGTTTTCTAGAACGCAACTTATTGAGGCAGACATGAACCACGGTAGTCCTTATCCAACCCTCCAATGAACCCTGAAAACGATACAAATTGAGTTTTTCGAAAATCTTGATGAACGCTTCTTGTAAATAATCTTCCGCATCCTCGCGTGAACCTGCATAACGTCTGCAAACAGGCATCATACGCCCTGCAAACCGCTTGTACAGTTCGTATTGGTAGGACTCATGTCCTTTCAGACAGCCTTCTATCAGGGACTTTTCGTCCGTCACGCTCAGAGGTAAAAATCTTATTATTCAATGGATAAGACGCAGCGAATGTTGAATTCGCTGCTTCGAAAACTAATTAATAGAGAAAATAAAAGAAACTATTTCCCCACTACCATCCACGCCATCAATCCCATGCCTGTTTCAAGGGCATTTTCATCAATATCAAAGCGGGAGTTGTGCACGGAGTAGTTCTTTGAATCATCGGTTGGTGAAGAGGTTCCGAGACGGTAAAAGCATGAAGGCATCTTGTGGCTGTAATAGGCGAAATCCTCCGCGGTAGTGCGCAGTTGAAGGTCAATTACATTATCAGCACCTAAGTAATCAATGGCTTTTTGCTTGGCCTTTTTGGTAAGTTCTTCGTGGTTATTTAGCACAGGATAACCAACATCAATTCTGAAGTCTACATCACCACCCATAGATTGAGCAAGATGTGTTGCAAGATTAATCATCCGCTCATGGGCTTCTTTGCGCCATGTTTCATCAAATGTGCGGAACGTTCCTTCGAGTTTTACTTCGTTCGGAATAACATTGGTAGCACCATTGGCTATAACTTTTCCAAAAGACAAAACGCTTGGTACGGCAGGGTTTCCCCAACGACTCACCACTTGTTGCAACGCAACAATCAAATGGGAAGTAATTAAAACAGGGTCAATAATTTTAGCGGGTTTTGCGGCATGGCCGCCTTTTCCTTTTACCGTTACATATATCTCATCGGCAGAGGCCATATACATGCCTGGCTTTAGACCAATTTTTCCAGCAGGAATTTCTGGGTCCACATGTTGGCCGTACATCTCGTCAGGTAGCTTTTTATCAAAAGCACCTTCTTTTATCATGATAGAAGCCCCACCCGGCAAACGTTCTTCAGCGGGTTGGAAAACGAGTTGAACAGTACCTTCCCATTCATCTTTCAAGGCACTTAATATCCGAGCGGCACCTAATAATGAAGTGGTGTGCACATCATGTCCGCATGCGTGCATTACTCCAACATTTTTGCTTTTATAGTCCACCTCATTTTCTTCCACAATGGGAAGTGCATCCATATCAGCGCGAAGAGCAACCAATCGCGATGCAGGATTTTTTCCTTCTATAAAAGCAACAATACCTGTTCCTGCAACACCCGCCTGAAAAGGGATTCCAAACTCACGCAGTTTGTCCTGGACATACTTTGACGTATTGTATTCTTCAAAAGACAATTCCGGATTGGCGTGCAGATGCCTTCTTATCGAAATAGCTTCCGGCAAATAATCATGAGCAAGTTCTTTGATGCGTTCAATCATAACAAGACAAATTATTGACAAACGCAATCTACGTTGAGTTTCATCACATCAATCAATGTTACCGTACTGTCTGTCATTTCCAACGTGTAATTCACATCTCCATACTCCATGAAATATGTCTTTGGTATTCGTTTTACATCACTCTTCGAAAAGATAATTTTTCCACCCAAGCGAGCTTGTTGCAAACTGGTTGAATCAATGTTCATACACTTTATTTTACAATCGACTTCAGGAGCTATATAAAATTGGTTTTCGCGCACATTCTTCATTACTTGCTTATTGGGTAACCATGAAAGCCAGTCATATTCAGGGAACATCATAAACACAATGAGAACGCCAATAAGAAACCCAACCAAGTAGCGAAGCAAGCGTTGTTTAAAATTCATAATCAATTAGCACAAATAAATCCAACGCGAAGGTCAGAAGAACCTACCCCTAAAAAAAATAGGAAGTCTTATCAAAAGCAAAAATGCATTGATTGAGTTATGCAATAAATGACCTTGCGGCTGGCCTTTTCAAGGTAAAAGAAAAAGTACTGCCTACATTTTCTGTACTACGCACGGATATGTTTTGATGATGCGCGTCCAAGATATGCTTGCAAATAGCAAGACCTAAGCCCGAACCACCTTCATGACGCGAGCGGCTTTTATCCACACGATAGAATCTTTCAAATACCCTTGGCAAATGTTCCAATGAAATTCCTATACCATTATCGGCAATTTCAACCAACACATTATCGCCCATGTCAAAGAAGTGAACAATACTCTCGCCACCTTCTTTTCCATAATTGACACTGTTGACCAGAAGATTTGTGAATACTTGAGCTATTCGCTTTTCATCTGCTTCTACCATAATTGGCGCTTCCTTTGACATGCGCAAACGCAAACGAATATTGCGCATCTTGGCAGTTTGTTCCAATTGTTCGATGCACGTACGCGCCAAGGCAACTACATCAAAACGCGTAATCTGCAGAGTCATATTGCCACTTTCTATATTGGTAATTTGATCCAAATCAGTAATTAAGTCAGCCAATCTATCGGCACTGCTTTCGGCCTTTTGTAAGAATTTTTTTGTGAGCTCAGGATCATCCAAATCTGTGTCGAGTAAAGTACCGATATAACCTTGAATATTAAAAACAGGCGTCTTCAATTCATGCGCAAGATTGCCAATAAACTCTCTTCGATAACTTTCCGCTTTGCGCAGTTCTTTAATCTCTTTGATTTTTTCATTTGCCCACTCCGCCACTTGATTTTGAACGTCATCCAACACATCGCTGCTCATCTGGATACGAGGCTTGCCATCAGCATGCGTTCGCAGCGTATGAATGGTTTTGTATATGATTTTTACCTTTTGATAGAGAAAGCGTTCGATAAATAGATAGACGATGGCGTAAGGAATTAAGAAGCCAAGAATAATCAAAACCAAAAACCACAACCACTCAAATTCCTTTTCTAGAAAATAGATGGTTAGCACATAACTAACGGTAAGAATAATGGCAATAAGTGTAGCCGATGCTAGAGCTACTCGCTTAGGTGTGTGAAGGGAGAGTTTACTCACGCTTCAAATTTATACCCTACTCCTTTGATTGTTTTGATGTAATTCTCTCCCAGCTTTTCACGCAACTTGCGGATATGAACGTCTATCGTTCTATCACCAACAACCACATCATTTCCCCAAACATTGGACAAAATAATATCACGAGTGAAAACACGTCCAGGCTGCGATGAAAGCAGCGTAAGCAATTCAAACTCTTTTCTTGGGAAGTAAATCTCTTCACCATCACGAATTACCAAGTAACGGTTTTTATCGATAACAATACCTTTTGTGCTTGTCGGAGCTCCGCTGGTTTCCGTGCCTTGCGATTGTCTGCGGAGCAATGCTTTTACACGAGAAACCAACACGCGCGGTTTGATGGGCTTAGCGATATAATCATCGGCACCTGCATCAAAACCCGCTATCTGGCTGTAGTCCTCATTTCTTGCGGTAAGAAATGCAATAAGAACTTTACTCAATGCAGGATCTTCTCTGATTAAACGACACGCTTCCATACCATCCATTTCAGGCATCATTACGTCCATCAAAATAAGGTCAGGAGAAGTTCTGCGCGCCACATCCACCGCCTCGCGGCCATTCTTTGCCATAGATACTTCATAACCCTCCTTTTCAAGATTAAAACTGATTAGCTCAAGAATGTCCTTCTCGTCATCTACTAAGAGGATTTTTTGTTTACTCATGATTGGTATTTATTTGTCTCAACTTTCGCGGTGCAAAACACGGGGTTCTATATTATCGCAAGGTTACGCATAGATTATCCCATAGGCAATAGACAAAAGAAAGTATAATGCGCTTCATTTCGCAATTAAACAAGTGTTTTAAACAGTATGCAATCTTACTATCAAGGTAAAACAATATGGATTACAGGTGCCAGCAGTGGCATTGGCGAAGAAATCGCTTATCAAACATCCGCAATGGGTGCACGGCTGATCATTTCGGCAAGGAGGGAAAGTGAATTGGCACGTGTAAAAATTAACTGCACTGGCGCAAAAGATGTGATGATTGTTCCTTTGGATTTGGCCGATGAACAATCGGTGAAAAGTGCTTGTGCGACCGTTTTCTCGAAGGTGAAAAACGTGGACATTCTATTCAACAATGGTGGAATTAGCCAGCGGGCAACTACCATGGAAACATCGCAAGACGTGGTGCGCAAAATTTTTGAGGTCAACTTTTTTAGCAATGTTCTTTTGGCACAATTAGTCGCTGAGAGAATGATTGAAAACAAAGCGGGCCATATTGTTGTTACATCGAGCTTGATGGGCAAATGGGGATTTTATTTGCGCTCCACTTATGCTGCAACAAAGCACGCATTGCATGGTTTCTATGATTCTATGCGTATGGAAATTGAAAAGGACAACGTCTTTATAACGTTACTGACCCCTGGGTTTGTAAATACCAACGTTTCCAAAAATGCCCTGAACGAAAAGGGAATAAGCACCGGTGAAATGGATAACAACCAAGCACAAGGCATGAGTGCGGAAGAATGTGTACGCATCATCCTAAAAGGTGTTGCCGCAAAAAAGTTCGAGGTTGCCGCTGGAGGCAAAGAATTGATGGGTTTAAAACTCAGACGCTTCTTCCCTATGCTATTTGAGAAAATTTTGCGTAAGCGCAGCGCAACCTAATCCTTAACCCTAGAAAAACGCAATGCTTTCAACATCATATCCGGCAAGGGTTTTAGAGGGTCGCGTTTTTCTACATCCAGGAAGATTCCCCATTTTTCCATGATAGGAACTTTGAATACCTCTATCATTTCGATGAGTGTGTAATCATCATCATGGATATAAGTGCAGTGGACTTTGGTGGATTTACCCATGCTCAATGCACTCTTGCTATCACACGTAAAAGGGTAACCAGCAGCACTTAAGTCTTCACCAAGAGCGGCCATTCCTTTTACATCAAAGCCGATGTGTGCATAACCGGTATCACACCAAATTCTATCTTCAAAAATGAAATTAGGTTTTCTGTCCAGGGCTTGCACAAGCTCTATGTAAGTCTTGCCTGTTACTTTGGCAAAGCCACCACCAGGCTGCGCAGATTGTGATAGTAGAATCCTTCTATACCTTTCGTTGCCGCCCTCCAAGTTTCGCCAATCTTTAAATACAGCTATTTCATCATAAATGATTTCATCGTAACCCAACAAATCACAATAGAGTTTTTTTGCTTTGTGAATATCACTCACTCCCACAGAGCAACCGATAACACCACCGCTGTGATGACCATTGTTGGTGTACCAACTATCGCCTTGTATGTATTGCCAGATATTGCTATCCAAATCTTGGATGTAGAAGGTATCTCGGCCATCCGGGGTTTTACCCATCTCACTCCAACGCGGTGCCATTTCGTTTTTGCAGAACTCATAAGACTTGTTGATGTCTTTGCATTTTACCTGCAACATGAAGATACCCAAATCGCCAACCTTAACAGTAAAGGGAGCTTTCTTTGGTTCGAAAGAAGTAGGGCGCAACACTTCAATAGCACAACCGCCTTGCAAGTTCATCACCATGCTTGCGCGTTTTGTGATGGTTTTGTTGCGCGTGTAATAATCCATAAGCGGAGCGGGCTGCACGCTATCAAAGAACGGGATATCCAACCCAAAAAATTTACGGTAGAATTTAAGTGAAGCATTCATGTCTGTTACAGCCACACCAATATGTTGAAGTCCGTTGATTCTTTTATACATGCTTATTCTTCAATTGAAGTGAGTTAATCCAATCTTTCAATTCGTTGCGCTTTTGTAACCAAGTTTGATAAGCTCTGTTGCCTTCGCGTTTATACTTTGCATGACGCAACCACTCTCTTACCGTCTTCCAATTTGGCCACCATTGCAGAGCAATTATACCACAGACAATTAAGCCAAGAACAACCCCTATGCTGACTAATGCGCTTATGCCTGTTAGCAACAATACTAACCAAATAAGCAATAGCCAAACAGGTGTAATGAATGTCCAAAGGGCTGCACGAATAGAGTTCTTAAATAACGGATCGCGTACCACCCTTTTCACAAAAGATTCGGTGATGTAGTAAATAAAAAAATACACCACAGCTCCGATTGCAGCGGGAATAGCAAACAATACAACAGTAAGCAAACTCAAGATAGGCGCACCGGCTTCATTGAAGAATTTCTCTTGCAAATGCAGTTCTCTTTTTAAAGAAATATATTCTTTGGAAACATCCTCAAACTTCTCCGAGAGATCGTTCTTGGTCTTACCTAATGCTCTTGTGAATTTTTGATAGAAGTGAAACTGTCCTTTGGCGTTGTGTGTACCACTGAGTTTATCGAACAGTGGTTTTGCTTCAACGGCTTCGTGATAGACGTGTTCATTTTCTATATCTATCATTACTTTTTCCAAACCCAAACGAACCGACCGAATGATTTCTGTTTGAATTTTTGGCCTGTCACTTTCAGAGAAATTTTCGTAAGGTGTTAAGTCAATCGGATCGCCCACCATTACAAGTAAATCTTTGCGGTAGTTGTAATAATCTTCATACTCCAAACCCACAGGAACTATGCATGTATGATGCATATCTGATTCCAATGCATTCAAAGCAAGCCTTGCAACACCTTTCTTCAAAGGCACAAGTTGTTTCTTGCCACGATGCGTTCCTTCAGGAAACATGCAAATGATAGCACCTGCTTTCAAGCGCTGATTACAGACTTC
>Ga0209572_1000976_pt1 | contig 27330 bp, 26 predicted proteins | sample EBPBio232012_DNA_FD_185867 | JGI IMG/M metagenome (GOLD analysis project Ga0209572, IMG submission 185867) | Wastewater treatment Type I Accumulibacter community from EBPR Bioreactor in Madison, WI, USA - Reactor 1_1/23/2012_ DNA (SPAdes)... | ecosystem: Engineered > Bioreactor > EBPR >...
GATGTTTTCTTGATTAATTTAAAAAGAGAAGTTTCTTTTTCAATACCATCAATAATAAATGTTCCGTTGAAAATTTTATGACGACAATGTTCAGAATTGGCTTGTGAAAACGCAAAAATCTCTGAATCGGTAAGTTTTCGATTTAGTTTTTTAGATAGATTTTCTAAATAAATAACTTCTTCATCGTTTAGCGCCAAACCTTCTTGCTTGTTGTAAGCGGCAATATCATCAATCTCTAAAATGGCTTCAGGTTGAATGTTTATTGTAAAAATATCTTGATTCAATTCTGAATATTTTTGCAAAAGCATTGGGTCAAAATCAGAAAAATCACTTGAAACTTTTTCAAATTCTTCAATTCTGATGATGCCTTCGATTCCCATGTTTTGGGTAATTTCGACAGCATTGGTGCTCCAAGGAGTAACCATTGCGGCACGTGGACCAACAAAAAAATCCGCAAGAACGGATTTATCTATTTTATGTGCATTGCCAAAAAGCCAATTTAATTTTGAGGTAGTTTCTGCTGACAATTCGTTTTGCGTTTGAACAGCAAATACAGTAGCGGTTTCGTTTCCGAAAAAGTGAATCATTGTGTTGTTGTTTAATCTGAACTTGTTTCAGATTCTCATCTGATTAAGGTTCAATTTTAGTTGTTGTGCAAATTTAAGTCAAATAGTGTGGAGTGCCAAAAAAGAAGTAAATAGTTTTTAACGAGTTTTTGACAATTTTGAAAAAAAAAGCTTCCGTTTGATAGGAAGCTTTTTTTATTTTTAATTTAAAATTATTCGTTTGATAACTGATTCGTTTTCAGATGTAATTTTTACTAAATAAATGCCTGATTGTAAATAAGATAAATTGTAATTAGTTTCATTACTGTTTTCTTTTTCAAAAACTTTTTTGCCCATTGCAGAAAATATCTCTATTGAATAGGTTGTTTTAGAATTGTTTAAATTTAAACTGAAAATTCCATTAGATGGATTTGGAGAAACAATAAAATTAATTAGGTCATTGTTAGTTGTATTCAATCGGTTTCCTATTCCGTTGCACGTATCTAAAGCATAAACTGTCCAATCGGTTGCTTTATTAAAAGTTGTTTTTGGAACTGTAACAGTTGTATTTCGTCTTATAGTTTCATCGGCAGAAAAATTGGCTGTTCCTCCATTGAAAGTTCCAATAATATCAATTAAAACGCCATTTTTGAATAATCCAACAGCATCATTTCCGTTAAACGCCATTTCTGTTGCCGCTGTAGAAATATTTGCGGAAGCAGTTGCATAACAAGTACTTGAAATACTACTGTTAACAATTACAAATTTGGCACCATTTGCTAAAGTTCCAGTCAGAGTTAATCCTGTGCTCCATGCTCCAGCACCATTGGTTTGTTTCTTGATTACATAACCAGTCAAACTTTTAGAAGTACCAGTTGCATTTGCAATTTCTAAAACTTTATTATTTGATGAACCTTCAATATATTCTGAAAAATATAAATCAGTTACTAATGATATTGAAGTTGTTGTTGCATTTATTGTTGAACTATTTGCAGATGAATTTCCAGCTAAATCCTTTGCTTTTACATAAAATGAATAAGCAGTTCCAGCGGTTAATCCTGTAATTGAAGCTGATGCAGTTGTTACAGATGTTTTTAAAGTTCCATTCATATAAACATCATAACCTGTGACACCAATATTATCGGTAGAAGCTGTCCAAGTTAAATTTAAAGATGTTGTTGTAATCGAAGAAGCTACTAAATTTGTTGGTGCTGTAGGTGCTGTTGTGTCAGGTGTTGGAGTAGTTCCACCCCAAATCATTCCAACAAATTCAGGACGATCGATATATGGGTTTCTATTGTTTTGTCTAAGATAAATTGCATTGTTTCTTGCAATTTCTCTGGCACTCACAGGATCTTGATTGTGCCATTGAATTAGTAAATCTCTAAAAGCTGTTGTAAAAACTTGATTACTAGTTCCATTAAACATCTCAAATGAATAACCTGCAACTGTGTTTTCATATCTTGTAGCAAAATAAAAATACATTCTAGCAATATCACCTTTGAATTCGTTTATTGGTTCAAAAACGGTTCCTGTGTAACCTGAAACAGCACTTGTTCCTAGTTTACTTCCGTTTAGTGAAGTCCATGAAGCAGTTGCTACATTTCCGTGTGGATAATTGTTTCTCATTCCGTTTACTTTTCCATCTGTTGGAGGAATGAAATGAGCGTCAGAAACCATTGGCGCTGCCGAATTAAAAACCGATTGTGGGATCATGTGTTCTCTATTGTAGCAATTTCCTTCAATACTATAGGTACCACATTGACTTGTGTTGTAGGTGTATACATAAGGATCAGTTCCAGTAGGATTTTCTGAATAAACATCTATGATTGAATTATCATTTTCGTATTGTTTATCCCTATCAGATGTTGAATAAGTTGTCCATAATCCGGCATAACCTCTATCGGTATGACCTTTGATTTTGTTGTAAAGTTGTGTTTTTAAAGTGTAACCTGTTCCGGTTGCAGTGCTGTAATAACCTGTTGGAATTTGAGCAAAGGAAAAAAGTGACATAAAGAATGTCAGCATTAGTAGTTTTAGTTTCATAATTAAGTTGATTTTTTGGTTTTATAAAATTATTTATTCCAACAAGTCATTAATCGAGGTTTGCAAAAAGATACTAACAAAAAAAACCGTCATTTTGTTGATGACGGTTTTGATTAAGATTTAATTTCAAATTTAAGGAACAAATTGATAAGCACCCAAAGCTACATTAGAACTTCTGGAATTGCCCACAATATCATTAAAATTACTAAGAAGAGGATCATTTTGCATTGCTGTATTCCAAGCTTCGTTCAACCAAAGTTTATTTTTGGAAACATTCTTAAACTTCGGATTGAAGGTCGAAGAATTGGTTGCAATGTAACAAGAAGTATAATTAGATGTAGGACTAGTGTCGCTAAAATTATACATTGGATTGTTTGTAAACTGATTATTGATATTGTTGAATTTTATCAAACAATGATTGAATTTGTAATTAAATAGAACGTTAATACTCGATGGTAAAAGAGTTGGAGATATTTTATCAAGAAACATTTCAATTTGATTACTTCCATATATAATACAGTTGTTAAAGTTTGCTACATTTAAATCACTAACGTAAAGCGCGGTAGATGTTTCTAAATAATTACTCAAAAGTACAGCAACCTGACTTGAGCTATTCCAATTATTGTTAAAGGTACAATGTGTGAAATTATAGGAACCTCCAAGAGTTGCTGCCAAACTTGCTTCGCCACAATAGTTGACAACTAAGTTAGAACCAGTAATTTGCGCATCTCTACCTAAGATACCTACGTTAGAGCAATTGTATATTTGAGAACTGGTAATGGTAACTTTAGGTTGGTGTGTGTCGTCTTCATCTACAGCTAATCTTTTTTGTGCTAACAATCCGACAGTAGCATTTTTTATAGTAAGGTGATTAATTGTATTGGTATTTAATTCGGATAAAATTATTATTGATCCCCATTGTCCTGGAACATTTGCAAATGAGGGTTCTAATCTGTCTCCTTCAAAAATAACTTCATTGGTTATATTCTCAGGATTGTTGGCAGGTGGATTTCCTCCATTTACTTGAATAGATGCATTTTGATTGACTATCAAACTTGAATTGGCATGAAAATGCACTCTGGCTCCAGCATCAACAACTAATGTTTTTCCATTCGGAACTAAAGCATTTCCATAAACTACATAGGGTTTTGCATTGGTCCAATGGAGCTCATCACCATTTACAGGATCGGTTTCACTTAAATTACTTCCTATGAGTTTAATTTCATTTCCGTCAGTATCTAGTCCTAAAGAAATATTCTCGTAAGTATAAGAATTATCAGCGTTTTGTGTACGATCTGGACGAATAAAATAAGCGTCTTGAATTAAGGTTACTAATTCAACGGTTTGTGGAGTTCCAGTTACATTAGTAAATTCTATTTGGTCTGTGTAAAGAAAATCTGTTGGATTAGCACTTGCAACATCACTTGTAACTTCAATGAAAATAAACAAACTGTCTTTAGCAAGCAATTCTACATTACTAAAGATTTTACCTTGAGCACCAGCATCTCCAGTCATTCCGTCAATCATTAATCGGTATTTAGAGTTGATGCCTTTTCCTAATTGAACTTTAGGAATTGAGATATCTTTGTCACTTTTGTTGTAAACTTTTAATCTGTAGGTACTTGAACCAATGTTAGTAAAAACCGTATCAAGATAAACCGTATCTTTTGAAAATGATAATCCGCCTGTATTCGGTTCAAATTCAAAGTCTTTTCTACAAGAACTTAGAGCAATAGTTATAAATAATAAAAAAAGTAATTTACGCATGGATCACTGAATTTTGGTAAATGTATGTAATAATTTGAAATTTCAAAAATAGATAACGTCAAAAGTTACTTATTAGTTTACTTCCTAATCAAGTAATTTAAAAATGACTAATTTTGTATAAAATTATTGCTATGTCATTTGATAAAGAGAAGATGTTACAACTATGTAACGAGTGGTCTAAAAATACTTTGATGCAAACATTAGAGATTGAATACATCGACGCTGGAGAGGATTTTCTAGTGGCAACGATGCCTGTAAATCCAAGAGTGCATCAACCCATGGGATTATTGCATGGTGGTGCTTCTGTTGCTTTAGCAGAAAGCGTTGGAAGTGCAGCATCCATTATGTTTGTTAATCCAGAAAAACAAGAGGTTCGTGGTATTGAGATTTCTGCCAACCATGTTAGAAGTAAACGTGAAGGAATGGTAACAGCTACAGCTAAAATTCTTCACAAAGGAGCAAGTATTCATCTTTGGGAAATTAGGATTGTAGATGAAACCGATAGATTGATATCGTTATGCAAATTAACGAATATGATTTTACCAAGTAAAGGACGATGAGTTTCTTATTTCAAAAAGTAAAAGAGCAGTTCAATTGCAAACTTCCATTTGTTTGTTATTGCAAACCCAATTCAGAAAAGATAATTGCTTTTCTTCAGAAAAACGATGCTTTATTTGAGCTTGAAAATGATAAAAGTGGTTTTGCATTTGTATCTTTTGATAATCAAAAAAGGTATTTAATTCCTGAGGAGAATTCGGATATTTATTTTGAAGAAGTTTCAAATTCTGATTTTATTTTTGAAAATACTATTAAATCAGAAACCAATTTAGAGGATAAAGCTAAGTTCGAGAATTTGGTAAAAAAAGGAATTGACTCTATTCAAAATGGAGCATTTGAAAAAGTAGTTTTATCAAGAAAAGAAACCACACAAGTTGATAATTTTGATATTGAATTGGTTTTTAGAAAACTACTATTTAATTACAAATCGGCTTTTAAATATTGTTTTTATCATCCTAAAATTGGTTTTTGGATGGGTGCAACACCGGAACAGTTTTTAAAAATTGATGAAAATTTAATTAAAACAGTTTCTTTAGCTGGAACACAATTAAACACTGGTTTAGAATTAGTTAAATGGCAAGATAAAGAAATTGTTGAACAACAAATAGTCACTGATTATATTGTGAATAATTTAAAATCTTTTTCAGAAAATGTAACTTATTCAAAACCTTATAATCAGCAAGCAGGAAATTTAGTGCATCTTAAAACAGACATTCAAGCTGAAGTTGAGGATAGGAATAGTATTTCAAATATTATCGATTCATTACATCCAACACCAGCTGTTTGCGGATTTCCAAAAGAGGTTGCTAAACAATTTATTCTTGAAAATGAAGGTTATAATAGAGAATTTTATGCAGGTTTTTTAGGAGAATGGAATAAGGATTTTCAAACCTTTAAGGAAGAACAAACGGATTTATTTGTGAACTTGCGATGCATGAAAATTGAAAATAAAGAAGTAAATTTATACATTGGTTGCGGAATTACAAAAGATAGTGATGCTGAAAAAGAGTTTGTTGAAACACAAAATAAGTCTTTGACTATTAAAAGCGTATTATAATATTTGAAAATCATTACATAATTATAAAAAATGAAACTAGATATACTAGCATTTGGCGCTCATCCAGACGATGTCGAATTGGGTTGTAGCGGAACTATAGCAAAAGAAATTTCACTCGGAAAGAAAGTCGGAATTATCGATTTAACTCGTGGTGAATTAGGAACTCGAGGTTCAGTTGAAATTCGTAATTCGGAATCAGCTCTAGCTTCTCAAATTCTGGGTGTTTCTATTAGAGAGAATCTTGATATGCGAGATGGTTTCTTTGTTAATGATGAAGCGCATCAGTTGAAAGTCATAGAAATGATTAGAAAATACCAACCTGAAATTGTGCTTTGTAATGCTATTGATGATAGACATATCGATCATGGAAAAGGAAGTAAATTAGTTTCTGATGCTTGTTTTTTATCAGGCTTAAGAATGATTGAAACAGAATGTAATGGTCAAAAGCAAAGTGCTTGGCGACCTAAAGTTGTATATCATTACATTCAATGGAAAAATATAGAACCTGATTTTGTAGTAGATATTTCTGATTTTATGGAAGTTAAAATGCAATCAATTTTAGCATATGGCTCACAATTTTATGATCCAAATTCTAAAGAACCAGAGTCTCCTATAAGTTCGAAAAATTTCTTAGATAGTGTAAAATATAGAGCCCAAGACTTAGGAAGAATAACAGGTGTTGCTTACGCTGAAGGATATACTGTAGAAAGATATTTGACAGTCAATAGCTTAAGTGATTTGAAATAATTTTTTTAAATTTTTCTTTGTAAAATAAAACTTTTGCAATACATTTGCACTCGTTAAAAATGGTGGTTGTAGCTCAGCTGGTTAGAGTATTGGTTTGTGGTGCCGAGGGTCGCCGGTTCGAACCCGGTCAGCCACCCTTAATTAAAAAGCCTTGAAGAAATTCAAGGCTTTTTTTGTTTGTATTGTTTAATTAATAGTTATTCTGTAGCCATTCGCTTTAAAATTGCCCATTGTTTTAAGGCTGTTCGAGCTTCTACAGCAGGATAGCCTAAAACAGTTTTTCCTGCTTCAACATCTGCAGCAACACCTGAACCAGCACCAACTATAGCTCTATCACCAATAGTTAAATGGTCTTTTATAGAAGCACTTCCTCCAATCATAACTCCATTTCCTAAAGTTACTGAACCTGCTAAACCACTGTTTCCGGCCATAATACAGAATTTTCCAAGCTTACTATTATGCCCAATTTGAACTAAATTATCAATCTTACATCCATCACCAAGAATTGTTGAACTGAATTTTCCTCTGTCAACACTCGAATTAGCTCCAATTTCTACATTATTTCCAAGTATTACATTTCCAATTTGTGGAATTTTGGCTAATCCTCTTTCTGGACAAGGTCTAAATCCAAAACCATCAGCTCCTATGGTACAATTGGGATGCAAAATACAATAGGCACCAACATGACATCTTTCACGTACTACAGCTCCAGGCCAAATCACTGTATTGTTTCCAATAGTGGATTCGTCAAGAATGGTTACATTAGGATATAAAGTAACATTTTCACCTAAAACTACATTTGGGCCAACATAACATCCAGCACCAATTCTAGAACCATTTCCAATTTTTGCAGAAGCATCAATTGTTGCTGTAGGATGAATTTCGTGACTAAATTGTGGAGTTGGAGGTGCAAACATTTCAAGTACTTGAGACATTGCTAAATCGGCATTTTTAACTTTTATGAAAACTCGATTTTTTCCAGGTTCGATTGAAATATCTTGATTTACTATCGCAGCACAAGCTTTTGAAGTCGCCCAATATTTTTCGTATTTTTTATTTCCAATGAAAGAAATTTCATTTTCAGTAGCTACTTCTAATTGCTCTGGGGCATTTATGGTGTTGGTTGTAGTTCCAATAATTTCACCATTTAGAATGGCATTAATTTCCTGAATTGTAAAATTTTTCATTTAATTTGGTTTGGTTATAGTTTTCAAATTAAGTAAATAGTTTTCATATTCACTAATTATTAGTTAAAAGCATTAACTATTTTGGAAAAAAAATTACTTTTGTTTTCATCAAATTATTAAAATGAAGTATTTATTATTTTTATTATTGATTCCGATGTTAACTTTCGGTCAAATTGAAAGGGCAATTAAGCTTAAAGTAGCTGTGATGCAAAATTTTGTTGCCAAAGGAGCAGAAGGTGAAACTATGTTCTGGCAAACAAAAGGTAGGATTACTTTCGGAATTGTAAATTATACTGAAGAACAAAATCCAATTTTCAAGGATTTATTCATCAGTCAATATAAAGAATTACTTGTTATTTATAACAAAATGAATGTTTCGGAAGATGAAAGAGATACTGCTCTGTATATTAAAACTTTGATCCGTCAAGAGCAAGATTATAGGAATCTTTTAACCAAAGAACAGTTGAAATTATATTTAGATAAATTAGCTGATTTCGAATTAAATAATCCACAGGCACATGATTCTTATTCTTCCTTATTTTTTTCAGAAAAATTGTTAAATGAATTTATCTCAAAATTCTAACATAAAAAAAGCTCTGAAATTTTATCAGAGCTTTTTTATTTATAATCTATTTACCATCTTTATCTACTACGATTCGAGCCTCTCTATTGGCAATTTCCCATGCAATTGAAAAGGCTAATTGGGTTCTTTTTGCTAATGCATCAAATTCAATTTTATCAACTTCATCAGTAGGTTTATGATAGTCTGCGTGTGTTCCATTAAATAAAAATACCGATGGAATTCCATTTTTAGCAAAGTTATAATGGTCGGAACGATAGTAAAAACGATTTTTATCGTTTCTGTCATTGTATTTATAATCCAAAGTTAATTTGGTATATTTATTATTTACTGCTTCGCAAATATTGTATAAATCGGTTGAAAGATAATCGGAACCAATTACATAAACATAATTATTAGAATCAGCATGTGCTTCATCACGACGTCCAATCATGTCAATATTTACATCGGCAACAGTATTAGCTAATGGAAATAAAGGATTTTCTGAATAGAACCTTGAGCCATGTAATCCGTGTTCTTCTCCGGTTACGTGAAGTATTAGTATGGAACGTTTTGGTCCGTGACCTTCTTTTTTAGCTTTCTGAAATGCTTGTGCTATTTCAATTAAACCAACTGTACCAGAACCATCATCATCAGCGCCATTATAAATTTCGCCATTTTTCATTCCTACATGATCGTAATGTGCCGATACAACTATAATTTCTTCTGGTTTTTCAGAGCCTTCAATGAAAGCCCAAATATTTTCTGAATCAGAAAGTTTAGGACTAAATCCTTTTTTCATATATTCTGAAGGTACTTTTTGGTAGTAGCTGTCAGCTCCTTTTGGAAAAGGAATTCCGATTTTTTTATATTGTTCGATAATATAGTTTCCAGCTTTTTTTTGTCCTTCACTTCCTGTATTTCTACCTTCCATTTCATCGGATGCAATGATGGTAAGATTAGTTTTAAGTTCTTCAGAAGTAATAGAGTTAACATAGCTATTAACATCCAAGGGTTTAGTCGTTTTGGTAGAAGGACTATTTTGAACTCCAGAACAAGATAATAGTATAAGAGCTAAACCTGTAATTATTATTTTTTTCATATTAGTGAATGGTTATAAATGAGTAGATAATGAAAAAGAGTAAAACAAAAAACATCAAAATGGAATTTAAAAATAGCAGCAAACTACTTTTTATGAATGATATTATTCGAGTACCTTGATAGAAATTTTTACTTGCTCTGTAAAAGTAATATATAAACCAAAAAGGAATAATTAAGTTCAATATAAAATCAATGGTTTCTGTAACTCCATTTTCTCCAAATAGGTAAATAAATCTAATTAAAAATGTTGAAATTAAAATTATTAAAAGCATGAAAGAAAAGTAATGTAAAGTAAAAATACCATGATCAAAATAATACCATTTCTTTTTGTCATGAAATAACCATAATAAAAAGGCAAATAGTGGCATGTAAACAAATAATGCTTTTGGAATGTTGTGTTTGAATGATTCAATGAACAATGGAATTATTTCATCGGAACTTTTGTTTTGTTTTACTTTCATAAGTTTTTTGGCAAGCCAATAACTTATTGGACTTAACTTGTTCTTACCAAATTTTTGAATAGAATCTAGCTCTTTTATAGATTTATACTTGACACTTCCAAAAGAAAAAGCACTTTGTTTGTCAATTGATTTTTTTGTGTAATCAACTAATGTATCATATTCTTTTTTTGTTATTTTACCTTCTTCAAATAAAGCTTTTAATTTTAATTCTTGAGGAGAAACGTCAACAGAATCTTCCTTGACTTCACTTTCTTTAATTTTTACAAGTCCAACATTTGTTGTTTTAGACTGCTGTTTTTCTGTTTTGGCTTCATCAGTTTTAATTTCTTCTTCAATATCATTTGGTAAAAGTGAAATCAGAAAAAACGTAACAAAACTTATAAAAATATACAACCTTACAGGAGCAAGGTAAGACAAACGTTTTCCTGATAAATATTCTTTTGTAAGTGAAGCTGGTCTTAGTAAAAGATTTTTAATCGTTTTCCAAAATGCATTTTCATAATGCGTTAAATCCTCAAAGAAGTGAATAAACAAATGATGAAAAGTTTTACGGGATTCAGTGTTTTCTTGACCACAATTGGGACAAAAGCGACCTGCAACAACGTGATTGCAATTCAAACAAGTTTTATCTTCTCTTAAAGGACTTTTGTGCGACATAAAGGAAACAATATTTTATGTTGTAAAACTATATAAAAAAAATTAGTTTTACTTTTGATACAATCAATTAGTTATAAAATTTTATTTTTGTTACAAATACATAAAGATTATGCAATCAAAAGCAACTACACCAGATCAGTACATAGCAGAAATTCCAGAGGATAGAAAAGAAGTAATGCAAAAACTTCGTGATGTAACTTTAAAAAGTCTTCCAAAAGGTTTTGAAGAACAAATGAGTTATGGTATGTTAGGCTACGTTGTGCCTCATTCTATTTATCCAAATGGATATCACTGTAATACAAAAGATCCACTACCATTTTTTGCCATTGCTTCTCAAAAGAATTCCATAAATATCTATCACATGATGGTTTATGCTGATAAAAATCTGCACGATTGGTTTTCGGCAGAATATCCTAAATATTGTAAATCCAAATTAGATATGGGAAAAAGTTGCATTCGTTTCAAGAAAATGAACGATATTCCTTTTGAGCTAATTGGTGAATTACTTTCAAAAGTTTCTGTCGAACAATGGATTGAGCAATACGAAAGCGCTTTTAGAAAATAATTCCACTTTTTGTTTTTTTGCATTGATAATTTTGTCAATAATATCGTTTTTTATTGAAAATAATGCAAAATTAGCAGTTGTGTAACTTTTGTTACCAACACTTAATTAATGTCGCAATAGTTTTACATTTCTAAATTCTTAAAATTATGGCACATTATCAAGTCTTAATCATTGGTGGAGGAACTGCTGGAATTATGGTGGCTTCTCAAATGATGAAAAAAAATAAAAACGTTAAAATTGCAATAGTTGAACCATCTGAAAAACACTATTATCAACCAGCATGGACACTTGTTGGGGCAGGCGCATTTGATTATAACAAAACAATGCGTCCAACCGCTGATTATATTCCAAAAGGAGTAACTTGGATTAAAGATTATGCAACGGTTTTAAATCCAGAAAACAATCGTGTTGAAACACAAAAATCGGGTGAGTTAACCTATGATTATTTAGTTGTGAATCCAGGTTTAGTAAATAATCTTGACGGTATTGAAGGATTACGTGAAGGATTGGAAAGCGGTGTAGTGTGTAGCAATTATGTTGATCCAAATAAAACTTGGGAATTATTGCAAAAATTCAATGGCGGAAATGCTGTTTTTACCCAACCTACAACTCCTATTAAATGCGGTGGTGCACCACAAAAGACAGCTTATTTATCGGCTCATTATTTTAAGAAAAGAGGAATTTCAGATAAAACTAATGTTGTCTTTGCAACGCCAGGTTCTGTGATTTTTGGGGTAAAAATTATTGCCGATACATTAATGCAAGTAATTGGACGCTACAACATTCATTTAAAAACTTTTTATGCTCCAATTAGAATTGATAGCAAAAACAAAATCGTTTATTTTAAAGAAGTTGGCGAAGGAGAAAATAAATGTGTAGTAAACGAAAATAATATCCTAAAAGAAAAACATGTTGGAAACGAAATTATGGAAATTCCATTTGATTTCTTGCATCTTGCACCACCACAACAAGCACCAGATTTTGTTAGAAATTCGCCTTTAGTTAATGCTGCAGGTTGGATGGACGTAAATCATAACAGTATGCAAAGTAACAAATTTGCTAATGTTTTCGGACTTGGTGATGTCGCAGCACTTCCAACTGCAAAAACTGGTGCTGCAATCAGAAAACAAGTTCCAGTTGTGGTTGATAACATTCTAAAATTAATTAATAATAAACCAGCTGATAATAATTCTTACGAAGGTTATTCTTCTTGTCCATTAGTCACCGGTTATGGCGAAATGGTTTTGGCAGAATTCAACTATAAAAATGAGTTCACTCCTGACCCAAAACTAAAACAAATGTTGGTTTTTAATAGTAACAAGCCACATTGGAGACTATGGTTTTTAAAGAAATACATGCTTCCATATTTGTATTGGAATAAAATGATGAAAGGCGAAAACGTATAATTTAGTTTTCAAAAAAATATAAAAAAGACAAAGCTTTTGGGTTTTGTCTTTTTGTATGAAAAAAAATGTCGAAATTTACCATTCCAAAAAATCACAAATGAAAGAATTATTAAAACAGACTTACGGTTATATTTTTGAAGAAAAACTTATTGATGAAATTGCCCAGGTTTCCTTACTAAGAGATTTTAATGAAGGTGATGTTCTAATTGATTTTGGCGATTATATCAAGAAAATGCCTTTATTGATTACAGGCGCCATTAAAATTTTAAGAGAAGATTTTGACGAAGGTGAATTACTTTTATATTTCATCGAAAAAGGCGATACTTGTGCCATGTCGATGGCGTGTTGTATGGGTGATACCAAAAGCGAAATTAGAGCAGTTGCCGAAACCAAAGGACAAGTAGTTATGATTCCTGTTGCTAATATGGAAGAATGGTTAGGAAAATACAAATCGTGGAGAAATTATGTTTTCAATAGTTACAATAATCGATTAAAAGAAATGCTTTCGGCTATTGATAATTTGGCGTTTATGAATATGGACGAGCGTTTATTGAACTATCTTTTTGACAAAGCTAAAATCAATAATTCTAAGGAAATTCATAATACACATCAAGAAATTGCTTACGATTTACATACCTCAAGAGTAGTTATTTCAAGGTTACTAAAAGCTTTAGAAAACGAAGGAAGAATTCGCTTGCATCGTGCTTCCATAGAATTATTAACTCGTAAGTAACAAAAGTTACTTTTACTAAAGTTTAAAATCAACATTTTTGTTTTTTAAAAAATCACAATGGAAGTAACTCACATTATAGGATACATTTTAGCAGTTATTGTTGGAATAACTTTAGGATTAATAGGTAGCGGAGGTTCTATTTTATCAGTTCCGATTTTAGTTTATATTATGGGTGTTGAACCTATTTTAGCAACGGCCTATTCTTTATTTGTAGTTGGAACAACAGCTCTTTTTGGTGGTGTTCAAAAAGCAAAACAAAAGTTAGTTGATTTTAAAAAAGTAGTACTGTTTGGTGTTCCAACAATTTTAGCGGTTTTCTTAACTCGTAAATTTATAGTACCCAATATACCTGATATTATCTTTTCTACAACGTCATTTACATTGCACAAATCAGTTTTGATAATGGTTGTTTTTGCCATCGTAATGATTGCCGCTTCCGTGCGAATGATAAAACCTTTGAAAGAAAAAATAGTTAATGATGATGCTAAATTAAATTACATTTCAATTTTTACTCAAGGACTTTTTATTGGTTTGGTTGCAGGATTTGTTGGCGCAGGTGGCGGATTTTTAATCATTCCAGCTTTACTATTTTTAGCTAAAACACCAATGAAAATGGCAGTTGGAACGTCACTTTTTATAGTTTCAGTTCAATCATTAATTGGCTTTATTGGTGATATTCGTCCAGAACAAAATCTGGATTGGAACTTAATTTTAACCTTTACAGTTTGTTCTATAATTGGTGTTTTTATTGGAAGTTATCTTTCTAAAAAAATCGAAGGTGAAAAACTCAAAACAGGTTTTGGATGGTTTGTTTTAGCTATGGGAATTTATATAATACTTAAAGAAACAATCTTAAAATAATTAAATATTTAATTTTTTCTATAATTTTTTACTCATATGTAACTTTTGATACATTTTAAGTGATTCAAAGAATTTAGTTTTACATCAAAGTAAACTGATAATTATCATTTTACGAACTTACATTGATTAATAACTTTGAAAAAAATTATAGAATGAAACTAGAACAAATTTATACGGGATGTATTGCAGAAGCTGCCTATTACATCACTTCCAATGACGAAGCTGCTATTGTAGATCCATTAAGAGAAACCCAACCTTATTTAGATAGATTAGAACGTGATGGCGTAAAATTGAAATATATTTTTGAAACCCATTTCCATGCAGATTTCGTTTCGGGTCACATTGATTTAGCTAAAAAAACAGGTGCAACTATCGTTTACGGACCAACAACAATGCCAACAGGTTTTGAAAAACATGTTGCAACTGATGGTGAAATTTTTGAAGTGGGCGGAATCAAAATAAAAGCTATCCACACTCCAGGTCATACTATGGAAAGCACGTGTTACTTAGTTTCTGATGAGGAAGGAAAAGAACACGGATTAATTTCAGGAGATACATTGTTCATTGGTGATGTTGGTCGTCCTGATTTAGCGCAACATGTCATAGCCGATTTAACTCAGGATAAATTAGCTCGTCATTTGTATCATTCACTTCGTACTAAAATTATGCCTTTGTCTGATGATTTGATTGTGTACCCAAATCACGGTGCAGGAAGTGCTTGTGGCAAAAACATGAGTAAAGAAACTACTGATACTCTTGGAAATCAAAAGAAATCCAATTATGCTTTGCAAGAAATGACCGAAGATGAATTTGTAGAAGCAATTTTAACAGGATTAACAACGCCACCACAATATTTTCCTAAAAATGTTTTGATGAATATTCAAGGTTATGATACTTTAGATTCTATTTTAGAAAAAGGTCAAAAAGCTTATGATGTAACTGCTTTTGAAGTGGTTGCAAACGAAACAAGAGCATTGATTTTAGATACAAGAAATCCAGAAGATTTTGCAAAAGGTTTTATTCCAAATAGTATTAATATTGGTGTAAATGGACAATTCGCGATGTGGGTTGGTGAATTGATTTTAGATATCAAACAAGAAATCCTTATTGTTGCTGAGAATAATGAAAAAGTTGAAGAAGCTATCATTCGTTTATCAAGAGTAGGTTATGATAACGCTATTGGATATTTAGATGGCGGATTTGAAGCTTGGAAAAACGCTGGTAAAGAAATTGATATTGTCCACAGAATTTCAGCAGAACAGCTTGAAAAACATTGTAACGAAGAAAAACAAGTTATTATTGATGTTAGAAAAGTAAGCGAATTCCAATCAGAACATTTGGTTGATGCAATCAATATTCCTTTAAATGTTTTACACAATCATTTAGCAGAATTTCCTAAAGATAAAGCATTTATTTTGCATTGCGCAGGCGGTTATCGTTCTATGATTGCAGCTTCTATGTTAAAACAAAGAGGTTTTGATAATTTTGTTGACGTTATTGGAGGATTTAATGAGATTAAAGAAACTTCATTACCAAAAACAGATTACGTTTGCCCTTCAACATTGCTATAAAATAATTATTTAGTTTATTTTTAAAAAGCATCAGTTACTTTAATTGATGCTTTTTTATTTGTTAAATTGTAACAAAAGTTACGTTAATATTGTTCAAAACTAATTAATTTTACATTAAATAATTTTTTAGGTATGAGAATTGAACAAATTTACACAGGTTGCTTAGCACAAGGTGCTTATTATATTGAAAGTAAAGGAGAAGTAGCTATTATTGATCCACTTCGTGAGGTGCAACCTTATGTTGATAAAGCGACTGCCAATGGAGGTAAAATAAAATACATTTTTGAAACCCATTTCCATGCCGATTTTGTTAGTGGACACGTGACTTTGGCTGAAAAAACTGGTGCTCCAATTGTCTATGGTCCAAATGCTAATCCAACTTTTCAAGCGCATGTTGCTAAAGATGGTGAAGTTTTTCAATTAGGCGAAATAACAATTATATGTCTTCACACGCCTGGTCATACCATGGAAAGTTCGTGTTATTTATTGAAAGATAAAGACGGAAAAGATTACGCACTTTTTAGTGGCGATACCTTATTTTTAGGCGATGTTGGTCGTCCAGATTTAGCTCAAAAAGCAGCCGATATGACACAAGAACAATTAGCTGGAATTCTTTTTGATAGCTTGCGCACCAAAGTAATGACGTTAGCAGATGATGTAATTGTTTATCCAGCGCATGGTGCCGGAAGTGCTTGCGGAAAAAATTTAAGTAAAGAAACTGTAGGAAGTATTGGTGACCAAAAAGCTACCAATTATGCGCTTCGTGCCGATATGACTCGTGAAGAATTTATTGCAGAAGTTACCGATGGTTTATTGCCACCGCCTGCTTATTTTCCTATGAATGTAAAGTTGAATAAAGAAGGTTATGTTAATGTAGAAGATATTATCAAAGAAGCGAAAGCTTTTGATGCAAAAACATTTGAATTAGTAGCTAATGAAACGGAAGCTTTAATTTTAGATGTTCGTCACCAAGATGATTTTGAAAAAGGACATATTCCAAAATCAATTTTTATTGGTATTGACGGACAATTTGCTCCTTGGGTTGGTGCTTTGATTTTAGACATCAAACAAGAAATTCTTTTAGTTACTCCAGAAGGTAGAGAAGAAGAAACCATTAAAAGATTAGCGAGAGTAGGATATGACAATACTATAGGTTATTTGAAAGGTGGATTTGAAGTTTGGAAAAATGCAGGTTTAGAATATGATACTGTTGCTTCAGTTTCTGCACAAGTTTTGGAACAGAAAATGCAAGAAAAGGTTCCAGTATTTGACGTAAGAAAGCCAGGTGAATATGCTTCTGAACACATTTTAGACGTTCCTTCTACACCTTTAGATTTTTTAAACGAACATTTAGCTGAGTTTCCTAAAGAAGAAAATTTTTATTTGCATTGCGCCGGAGGTTATCGTTCTATGATTGCTGCATCAATATTAAAAGCACGTGGTTATCATAACGTAATCAATGTATTAGGTGGTTTTGCTGCCATAAGAAATACCGGAATTAAAACAACAAATTACGTTTGTCCATCAACATTGAAATAAATAAAAAATGAAACAATTACTGTTTACCAATTGGCATTTCATGCGATTCCTTAGAGTGGCATTGGCTTTATTTTTATTTTATAATGCCTATCAAACGCACGAATGGTTTTTTATAGTTTTTGGAATCTTCTTTTTATTTCAAGCTGTTTTCAATATGGGTTGTGGCCCAAATGGATGTAATGTTAACTATGACAAAAATAAATAACTATGAACGATTCTTTTCAAGATATTATCAATTCAGAGAAACCCGTTTTAATTGACTTTTTTGCTACTTGGTGTGGACCATGCCAAATGCTAGGACCAGTTTTAAAACAAGTAAAAGACAGTTTAGGTGACAGAATTTCCATAATTAAAGTGGATGTAGATAAAAACCAAGAATTAGCTGCAATGCAACAAGTTCGTGGTGTTCCAACAATGATGTTGTATCAAAAAGGACAACAACTGTGGCGTCAATCGGGAGTTTTATCTAAAGAAGAAATTATTCAAATCATTCTAGAAAAAACAAATTAATAAATAAAAAAATGGAAACAATTTTTGAAGTTGAGAATATAAAATGTGGTGGTTGTATGAACAGTATTAAAACAGCTTTATTAAAAATTGATAACGTTGAAGAAGTTACCATTGATAAAGAAATTGATACCATAGTTGTAAAAGGAACCGCAGAAAGAGAAACAATTGTTGCTAAACTAAACGAACTAGGTTATCCAGAAAAAGGTGATAATACGTTACTTCGCCAAGCTAAATCGTATGTAAATTGCGCTATTGGACGAATGAGTGAAGCTAAATAATATGACTAAAAAAGCAATATTTATAACGGTAATTGGAGTGATTGTTGGTGCAATTGCTGGTTATGCTTACTATCATTATGTAGGTTGTGCTAGCGGAACTTGTGCCATAACGTCTAAACCAATGAATAGTACTTTGTATGGTAGTTTAATGGGCGGATTATTATTCAATTTATTCGTAAAAGAAAACAAGAATAAATAAAAGTTAATTTATTTTTGTTTAATAAATAAAATAGTATATTTGGAACACTATTTGATATAAATAAGTATAGAAACATTAATTTTAAAAATATAAAAAAATGAAAAAAGTAGCATCAATGTTAGCTGTAGTAGCGTTTTTATTTTCAATGAACGTAAATGCTCAAGAGCCAAAACAAAAAAAGAAAAAAGCTAAAACTGAAAAGTCATGTTCAACAGAAGAGAAAAAATCTTGTGGTGAAGGTGAGAAAAAAGGTGGATGTTGTGCAGGTAAAAAAGCTGAAGAGAAAAAAGCATAATTTATTTTTAATAAATTTCAAAAAGCGTTCAAGAAATTGGACGCTTTTTTATGTAACATTTGTCACATTTTAAGTGAATTTTATTAGATAAATTTGTTCTATGAAATATTTTGTAATTTTATTATGCTTTTATTTTAATGCCTTAACCATTCTTCCATCGGTTAAAGCAATTAAAATGCAATTCGCTCAAAAAGAACAAGTTTCATGCAATAAGTCCAACTCTGATTGCGAACCAACAAAAGGTTGTGAAAAAGAGAAATGCCTTCTAAGTTATAGCTTAAATAGTCCCACATTTTTAGTATTTACGTCAACTTATTCATTTATAAATAATACGATTTTCATTCCCAAAAAGGAAAATATTTTATACCACAAAAACTTCATTTCCAATTATAATGTAACTATCTGGCAACCTCCAGAATCGTTTTTATTGTCTTAAATCAATGTAATTTAATGAATTACAAAACATCAATTTAAAAATTTAAAACATATAAAAATGAACAAATTAGTTTCAATATTAGCAACAGTAGCTTTATTATTTTCAATGAATGTAAACGCTCAACAAGAGCCAAAACAAAAAAAGAAAAAAGCTAAAACAGAAAAATCTTGTACTGCTGGAGAAAAAAAATCTTGCTCTAGTGAAGAAAAAAAATCTTGTGGTGGAGGTGAGAAGAAATCTAGCGGTTGCTGTTCTTCAAAAAAATCATAAATCTCTAATAGTATAGTTAAGTATGGTGTCAGTTTTTAATTGACACTATACTGCTATTATATAATTTTAAAAATCTTAAAATGAAAACAGTATATAAAATTGTATTCTTTTTAATCACAAGTTTTGCCTTTTCACAAATCACTTTTGATTATCAGGTACAATTAAATCCGATAACTATTCCTAATTTTCCAGGAATACATTCTTACGCTTTTGCACAACATAACGGAAAATGGTTAATAATAGGAGGAAGAATTGACGGTATTCATGCGCGTCAACCTTTCAACGCTTTTCCTGCAACAAGTAATAACACCAATATTTATGTGGTTGATATTGCTACCAATCAGTTTTGGTTAGCTTCTGTAAATTCTTTGGCAACTCCTTTAAAAGAACAACTGCAAGCAACTAATTTCAACTTTTATCAAGATGATACGACATTATATTTAATTGGTGGTTATGCCTATTCTGCTACTTCAAATGATCATATTACGTTCAATAAAATGACTTCTGTTGATGTTCCAAATTTAATAAACGCTATTGTCAACGGAACTTCAATTGCAAGTAATTTTAAGCAAATGACAGATGAAAATTTGGCTGTGAATGGTGGCCAATTGGGTAAAATTGGAAACACGTTCTATCTTGTCGGAGGCCATCGTTTTGACGGACGCTACAATCCGATGAACAATCCAACTTTTGTGCAAACCTACACCAATGGGATTAAGAAATTTACCATTGATAATTCAGGAACGCAATTGAGTATTTCCAATTATGAAGTGATTACCGATGCCGTTCATTTGCACCGAAGAGATTACAATTTATTACCTCAAGTTTTTCCTAATGGAGAATTAGGATACACGATTTCATCTGGAGTTTTTCAAATCAATGTAGATTTACCATTTTTGTATCCGGTTGATATCAAAGAATCAGGATATGTTCCTCAAACGACTTTCAATCAATATTTGAGTAATTATCACAGTGCCAAATCATGTTTGTATGATGCAACAACCAACAGAATGCACAATTTGTTTTTTGGAGGAATGAGCCAGTATTATTATAACGGAACCACTTTAGTTCAAGATAATACAGTTCCATTCGTGAATACTATCAGTCGAACAACTCGTTTTGCAGATGGTTCTTTACAAGAATATCAATTACCAGAAACTATGCCGAGTTTAAAAGGAGCAAGTGCCGAATTTATTCCAAATAAAGCATTACCACATTTTTCAAATGAAGTAATAAAGTTAGATGAAATCTCAGCAAATGAATTTGTAATTGGTCACATAGTTGGAGGATTATCAAGTCCAACAACAAGTCCTTTTAGTAATAATCAAACTTCTACAACTTCGGCAAATGCAACCATTTATGAAGTGAAATTGATTAGAAATCAACCTTTAGGAGTTCAAGAAATCAACGGAAAAAATCCATTTTCTATGTCGGTTTCTCCAAATCCAACTCAAAATGGTGTCGTAAAAATCAACTTTAATATGGCTTATGAAACAACAATTGATTATTTCGTAACTTCATTAGACGGAAAAATAATTACTGATGGTGAAGTTGCTGATGCCAAACAAGGAGAAAATTCAATGAATTTCGAAATCGATGGCGTTTCAAATCAAACTGTTATCATAACTTTTATCTTTAATGATAAATTCTATGTTTCTCAAAAGGTAATAGTTAACTAGATTAATCAGACTATTTATTCATAAAGCGTTCAAGAAATTGGACGCTTTTTTTGTAACATTAGTTACTCTGTAACATTTGTGACTGTAGCACCATTTTTACCAATCTATTTTTGCTTTATAATTCAGATAAAATAGTATGAAAAAAATAAGTTACATCTTTTTTACAGGAACAATTTTGAGTTCACTTTTTGGTTTTAGTCAAGATACTTTGTCTATTTCCAAAAGCGAATTACCTCAAAAGCTATCCGAGAAGAATTTGCAAATTAAAATTGCTGAAAAAGCCTATCAATCAGCAAAGGCAGATTACAATCAATCCAATGCACTCTTTTTGCCCAATATCAATGTGTCGCATACCGGAATTTCAACAACCAATCCATTGATGGCATTTGGTTCTAAACTGAATCAAGAAATTTTAACAGCATCCGATTTCAATCCAGCGTTGTTAAATGATCCAGCGAAGACTCAAAATTTTGCAACCAAATTTGAAATCCAACAACCACTTATAAATATTGATGGTTTGTTTGAAAGAAAAGCAGTAAAATCTAAAATGGAAGCCTATCAATTACAAACCGAACGTACTAAAGAATATTTAGAATTAGAAGTTTCAAAAGCGTACATGCAATTGCAATTGGCTTACAGAGCTGTGAAGGTTTTAGAAAAAGCGAATGTTACTGGAAAAGCCAATTTGAAATTAGTTGATAATTATTTCAAACAAGGAATGTTGCAAAAAACCGATTTGCTGAATGTTCAAGTTCGAGTAAATGAAATCGCAAATCAACTGCAATATGCCAAAAGTAATGTGCAAAATGCATCCGATTATTTAGCTTTTTTATTGAATGAAGACAATAATGGAAAAATCTACAAACCATCGGAAGAATTAGATAATGCAATTGTAATTGAAGAAATAAATACTTCATTATCAGATAATAGAAAAGATATTCAAGCGATGAGTAAATCGTCTGAAGCTTATGCTAAAATGTTGCAATCGTCTAAAATGGCATTCTTACCAAGATTAAATGCTTTCGGAAGTTATGAATTGTACGACAAAAACTTTTTAGGAACTTCGGCAAAAGGCTATTTAGTTGGAGCGCAATTATCGTGGAATATTTTTGATGGATATAAATCGATTGGGAAATTTCAAAAAGCTAAAGCCGAATCACAAAAAGCTGATGTTGAAAAAGACCAATACAAAAAGCAAAGTCAGTTGGAATTAAACAAAACCAATCGTCAATTGAAAGATGCCGAAAATAAAGTAAATCTGTCAAAATTAGCATTCGAGCAATCACAAGAAGCTTATAGAATTCGTCAAAACAGATTCACACAAGGATTAGAAAAAACAACCGATTTATTGCAATCTGAAACCCAAATGATTCAAAAAGAATTGGAGCATTTGCAATCGGTTTTCGAGTATAATTTCACTAAGCAGTATTTGCAGTTTTTAACGAAGTAAGAGAATAGATAAAAGAGAATAGATAAAAGAGTAAAGAAGAAAGAATTAAATCAATATCAAAGACATGAAGAAAATAATAACCATCCTAACACTTTCAACTATCTTATTCGTATCATGCGGAAAAGACAAGAAAGAAGCAACCAATAACGAACCAGCCATTGCAGTTCAAGTAAGCGGAATTTCAGCCGATTCAAATGCGCCATTTGTAACCGCAAGTGGTAAAATTGAAGCCGAAAATAGTGCTAATGTTTCTACCCGAATGATGGGTTATGTGACAAAAGTTCACGTAAAAGTGGGACAAAAAGTAGGAGCAGGACAACTTCTAGTTAGTGTAAACAACACTGATTTGCAAGCCAAAAAAGCACAAGTCGATGCCTCAATTCTACAAGCAACTGCAGCTTTCAATAATGCTAAAAAAGATTACGAAAGATTTACAGCTTTATTCAATCAGCAAAGTGCGTCTCAAAAAGAGTTAGACGATATGACTTCGCGTTACGAAATGGCTAAAGCTGGTTTAGAAGGCGCCAAACAAATGCGAAACGAAGTAATGGCGCAGTTTTCTTATTCTAATATTACAGCTCCATTTTCTGGGGAAGTTACTAATACGTTTGTAAAAGAAGGTGATATGGCGAATCCAGGAATGCCTTTAGTTAGTGTTGAAGGAGTTTCAAGAATGCAAGTTACTGCAATGGTTTCTGAAAGTGATATTGCTCAAATTACTAACGGAATGGCAGTTAAAGTTTTAGTAAAATCAATCAACAAAGAAGTGTCGGGAAAAGTTTCTGAAGTAAGTGGTTCAGCTAAAAATACTGGCGGACAATATCTAGTAAAAGTAACCTTGAACGCAACTGACAAAGCCATTTTATCAGGAATGTTTGTGAATGTTCAATTTCCAATTGCTAACAAACCAAAAACAGAAACCACTGTAAAATCAGATAAAGTTATGGTGCCAGAAAGTGCTTTGGTAAAACAAGGACAACTTACAGGAATTTACACCATTGCCAACGGAAAAACTGCCATTTTAAGATGGGTTAGAACCGGAAAATCATTCGGAAACCAAGTAGAAGTTTTATCAGGATTATCGGCTAACGAGCAATACATAGTTTCAGCAGAAGGTAAATTGTATAATGGTGCTAAAGTGTCAATAAATTAGGTTTTAATTATTAGAATTCTAAAAATCTAAAGATCCAACAATCTAAAAATCTAAAAAATGCAAGAAGGTATATCAGGTAAAATAGCCCATTTTTTCATCAACTCTAAATTAACCATTCTATTGATGGTTGGATTGATGATTATTGGTGTATACAGTTCGTTCTTAATTCCGCGTGAAGAAGAACCTCAAATTAATGTTCCAATGGCCGATGTTATGATTGGTTATCCAGGAGCAAGTCCGGCAGAAGTGGAAAGCCGTGTGATAAAACCACTAGAGAAAATTTTGTCCAATATCAAAGGAGTGGAACATTTACATAGTATGGCTATGAATGGTCAAGCCATGATTATTGTGCAATTTTATGTAGGCGAAGATTCAGAACGCTCGTATGTAAAATTATACGACGAGTTGATGAAAAACGAAAACATTTTCCCAAAAGGAGTTTATAAGCCAATGGTAAAAACGCGTTCAATTGACGATGTTCCTATGTTGGGATTGACGCTTTGGAGTGAAACATTAAACGATTTTGAAATTCGTCAAATTGCGGAAGAAGTAACTTCTGAAATAGAAAAAGTAAAAGACGTTGCTATTACCAAAGAAATTGGTGGAAGAACTCGTGAGCTAAAAGTGGTTTTAGACAAAGATAAAATGGCCGAAAATGGCGTGGATGCTTTGGGTGTTATGCAAATGATTCAAGCCAATAATGGAAGTTCGCAATCGGGAAGTTTTGTTTCTAATGATAAAGAATATTTGGTAACAACAGGACAATTTTTATCCAATTCAGAAGATGTGGAGAATTTGGTTGTGGGTGTAAATGCAAATATGCCAGTGTATTTAAAACAAGTTGCTTCCGTTCAAGATGGTCCTTCAACACCAAGAAGTTACGTTTCGTTTGGTTACGGAAAAGCCAATTACAACTATACTAAAAACAAATCAGAATATCCAGCGGTTACTATTTCTATCGGAAAAGTAAAAGGCGCAGATGCAATGAAAATTTCTGAAAAAATCATTGAAAAAGTTGAAGGTTTAAAGAGAACAATAATTACTGATGATGTTCATGTTGAGGTTTCTCGTAACTATGGAGAAACCGCTTCTGATAAAGTAGGTGAGTTGTTGATGCACTTGGGTGTTGCTATTATTGCCGTAACACTTTTAGTAATGCTAGCTATGGGTTGGCGTGGTGGTTTAGTGGTATTCTTTTCTGTGCCATTAACGTTTGCTTTGACTTTGTTTGCTTACTATATGTTGGGTTATACACTTAACAGAATCACGCTTTTCGCATTAGTTTTCGTGGTCGGAATTGTTGTGGATGATAGTATTATCATTGCCGAAAACATGCACCGCCATTTCAAAATGAAGCGATTGCCGTTCAAACAAGCAGCTATTTTTGCCATTAACGAAGTTGGAAATCCTACCATTTTAGCAACATTTACCGTTATTGCAGCAATTCTTCCAATGGCGTTTGTGTCTGGAATGATGGGACCTTATATGAGTCCGATGCCTATTGGTGCTTCTATTGCGATGCTACTTTCATTGTTTGTTGCCTTAACGGTTACGCCTTATCTGGGTTACCATTTACTACATGAAAAAGACGAACAAGAACACAAAGCTGAACAAGGATTAGAAACGTCTTGGATTTATAGAATGTACAACAAATTGGAACGTCCGTTTTTAGAAAATTCTACTAAACGTAGAGTGATGTTAGGAATTACGGTTGTTTTGTTAGCAGGTTCAGTTTTAATGTTTTTCACAAAATCCGTTTTGGTAAAAATGTTGCCTTTTGATAACAAAAACGAATTCCAAGTGGTAGTAGATATGCCCGAAGGAACTACGTTAGAAAGAACCGCAGCTGTGACACAAGAAATCGCTCAATATCTTACTACAATTCCAGAAGTAGTGGATTATCAAAATTACATCGGAACTTCTGCACCTATTACATTCAATGGTTTGGTTCGTCATTACGATTTGCGTGGTGGAAGCAATATGGCTGATATTCAAGTAAATTTATTACACAAAGAAGATAGAGATTTGCAAAGTCATGATATTGCTAAGTTGGTTCGTCCAGAAGTGCAAAAGATTGCTAAAAAATATGGTGCGAATGTCAAAATTATCGAAGTACCACCAGGACCACCAGTTTTATCAACATTGGTTGCCGAGATTTATGGTCCAAATTATAAAGATCAAATTGCAGTTGCCAATCAAGTTAAAGGTATTTTAGAAAAAACATCTGATATTGTAGATGTCGATTGGATGACCGAAGATAATCAAACCGAATATCGATTGGAAGTAGACAAAGAAAAAGCAATGCTTAACGGAATTGCACCACAACAAGTAGTTGGAAATCTAACTTATTTGTTGAAAGAATATCCAGTTTCTAATTTGTATGATGAAAATTCTAATAACAGTGTTGGAATCGTATTGTCTCTTGATGACAAAGACAAAACATCATTACAAGACATTCAGAATTTAAAAATTAAAGGAAGTCAAGGCAATGTAGTTCCTGTTTCTGATTTGGTTAAAGTAGTTGCTGATACTTTGCAAAAAACAATTTACAGAAAAGACCAAAAACGAGTAGTTTATGTAACGGCTGATATGGCAGGAACATTAGAAAGTCCGGTATATGCTATTTTGGGAATGAACGAAGAATTGCAAAAAATGAAATTGCCAAAAGGCTACAAAGTGAACGAATTGTATATGGAACAACCATCCGACGAAAGTGATTTTACGGTAAAATGGGATGGAGAATGGCAAATTACATTAGAAGTTTTCCGTGATTTAGGAGTAGCGTTTGCTGTTGTAATCGTGATTATTTATATGCTGATTGTAGGTTGGTTCCAAAATTTCAAAACGCCAATGGTTATGATGATGGCGATTCCACTTTCGTTAGTCGGAATTGTATTTGGACACTGGTTATTGGGAGCTTTCTTCACAGCAACTTCTTTTATTGGAATGATTGCTTTAGCAGGAGTCATGGTCAGGAACTCGGTCTTGCTCATCGACTTTATCGAGATCCGACTGAACGATGGAGTTCCATTAAAACAAGCTATTATCGAAGCAGGAGCAGTGAGAACTACACCAATCTTACTAACAACAGGAGCTGTTGTAATTGGAGCCGTAATCATTCTATTCGATCCAATTTTCCAAGGATTAGCTATTTCGCTGGTATTTGGAGCCATCGTTTCAACAATTCTAACTTTGATTGTAGTTCCATTAATCTACTACATCACTGAAAGAAAAAAATGGGAAAAACCAACAGAAGTTATCGAAGAAGAAACTCATAACTCATAACTCATAACTAGAAAACATGAAACTATTACTAATAACAGCAGTTGCCGAATTTGAAAAAGAAGTAAAACAAATTCTAAAAAAAGCACAAGTCAAAACTTTCTCTTACCGGGAAGTTACAGGATACAGAAACACTTCCGAAGACGCTATAGAAAGCAATTGGTTTGGCACAGAAATGAACGAAAACGAATCCATAATGTTTTATGCATTTGTGGAAAAGGAAAATGTAGACATGGTTTGTAGCTCAATAAACGAATTTAATGCAAAACAAGAAACCTTATCCCACATTCATTCCGCAGTTATAAACATCGAAAAATCTAATTAGAAAAATATCTAAAATCTAATATTTAAAATATAAAATCTAATATTAAAATGAAAACAAGAATTATTCATGCCGTTGCAGGAACTTTTATCCTTA
>Ga0209572_1000978_pt1 | contig 27247 bp, 31 predicted proteins | sample EBPBio232012_DNA_FD_185867 | JGI IMG/M metagenome (GOLD analysis project Ga0209572, IMG submission 185867) | Wastewater treatment Type I Accumulibacter community from EBPR Bioreactor in Madison, WI, USA - Reactor 1_1/23/2012_ DNA (SPAdes)... | ecosystem: Engineered > Bioreactor > EBPR >...
GTTGCTAGTTGGTTTGGTTGAAGAGTATTTAAGTAAGTGTCATTGCCTAATAGTAACAATGGTGTAATTTGATTTAACAAATTAACCGCAATAATTGCCGTTTGAATAATAACTAATGCCAAAGCAATTTGGAGTATAATCTTATTTGACTTTTTGAAAAAGTGATAAATTATCAATATTGTGGGTATTCCAACTACAAAATTGATAAGGTCTGCCACAAAACCCCAACGAAAAAGCATTTCATTAGTTTGAATATTGTGGGCAGTTGCCAATGCATCGTTTGCCACTCTTAATGTTTGTCTAACGCAAACTTCTGAAAATAATCCTGTAGCTATTACAATTAAATAGCAAAAGCCTGCAATTCGTGCTAAATTTTTATCTGAAATCATTTTACTGTTGGTTTGCAATAGTTATTGTCTGTTATTTGTTGCTTTCTAAATTTAATTAACTTGAATTTATTAAGTTCTTTTAGTCTTACTAGTAATAGTTCTAAGGCTTAACGTCTGTTGCTGTGAACACTGAACAAAACAAATCTACAAAATTTATAAGAAAGGTAGAGTAGTGGCAACCAGCATATTTTCCACTAAGACAAAATAGCAAGCGCAAGCCAAGCAATTGGTGTAAAGCATTGTTAGTGATTCGGCTTTTCTTTTAAAGCATTTCTCTTTATTATTTTACCTTCTTTATTAGAACGATGATATAAAAAAACACCTATTGAAAACAAAATAAATACAGTTATAATAGAATCTTCAATTCCAATTCCTCCGCCAGTAAACAAAACTGGTCCTTCAAATTTAGAATGAATAATTTTGCCCATATCATCTAATCCTGTAAGGTTTGAACCATAAAAAGGTTGGGCAAAATTCCAACCTAAATGAAAGAAAAAAGGCAACCAAACTCTTTTAGTATATACAAAAAGCATTGACATTGTAAATCCCCAACACAGTGATACAAAAAAGCTAAACAAAGTGGTGTTCGGATTAAAAATATGGTAAGTTTCAATTACCATTATTATTAGAATTGCAATGTTAGTTCCTAACCAGTTTTCTAATTCGCGTAATACTAAAGCTCTAGTAAAAAGATCTTCAATTAGAGCTGCAACAACCAGCGTCATGAATAATTTAAGCGAATAATCTTCTGTGACTATTTTAATAATATGATAATAGCCCAACAGATACAATATAAAAATAGATAATGAAATTGCAGAAAATCCAATTGCAAATCCACCAAACATTTCTTTAGGTAAGCATTTTATTGAAAGTTCTTTTATTTCTCTTTTTTCATACCAACGAAATAAAAAATAGTAGCTTGAAAGTAACACCAAAAAAGAAACTAGATGGATTAAAGGGTCGGCAGTGTTTTTATCTTCGATTACACTATAAAATAGTGGTTTTGATACAAAATTTTGTATTCCTACAAAAAGAGAAAAGCAAATTGTTATTCCCAAAATTATTTTTGTAATTGGGAAATACAAGATTTTTTTGATTGATGGGTTCACGATTGATTGATTGATTGATTGATTGATTGATTGATTGATTGATTGATTTGACGAATAGAACGAGAAATTGTTACAAGTAAAGTAGATTTCAATTTTTCCACTTTTTTAAACTTATCGCTAACGTCTGCGACTTTGCGTCCGTTGCGACTTTGAACACAGACCAAAAAAAAACCACAAATTTTCTTAGAAAGACAGAATTGTAGTCACCAGATTATTTTTCACGAAGACACAATAGCAAGCGCAAGCCCAGCAATAGCGCAAAGCTGTTGTTGGTGGCAGTTTTTTACTCTAACATTTCATATTTTCGTTTTGCCCACATTTTACAAGGCTTTATCCACTCGTCTGATGCTATGTACAAAAATCCGTGTTTTAATCCTGTGTTTAATTCAATCTCTTTGAATTGATTAATTTTAAGTTTGGATGTTTCTTTTCGTTTAATTGCTGTAACACCAAAAAAGTCTGATTTTTCATAAATTGTCAAGATATTTCCACAAAAATTTATTTCAGAATAATTTTCAATATCGCTTTCTTGGAAACTACCAATAAAAACAAAATTCAGATTCGGGTTTTTCGCAAAAGTGGAAACATATTGAGCAATATATCCACCTTTTGAAGTTCCAACTATCGTTATATGATTTGGTTTAACGCCAGTTTTGATTAAGCTATCAATTTGAGAAACTATTTTTTCAGCATATTTTTTTGTATCTGTATTTTTTATTCTTTTTTCACTCAAAACAATAAAACCATCTTTTTTAAAAGATTGTAAAATCCCATTATAATCTACCGTTACATTGTATTTGTCTGAAAAAGTTCCATCTGAATTTTCTTCTAAAAATTTATTATGAATAAAGAAAACATAGTCTTTTTCAGTTTCTAAATTTTGTGTGTTTTTACTTGATTGACAACCAATAAAAACAAAAAATAGAAAGGTCTGAATAATATAAAGTTTGTTCCTCATTTATGTTCTAAAAATTATTTAATGTTTATGTCTGTCATTTGTCTGCGGTCGGTTTGGTAAAATTGCCACCAACGTTCCCATGCTTGTCGTCTGCTGCTGCAAGCACGAACCAAAACAAATCTACAAAATTTTCTAGAAAGATAGAGTAGTGGTAACCAGCATGTTCTCCACGAAGACAAAATAACAAGCCCAAGCCCAGCAATTGGTGTAAACCGCTGTTGTGTGCTGTTTTATTTAACCTTTTAATGTGTCTGTTCTTTGTTCTACAATTTTTTTGTTTATTATTTTTTCATATTCTCTGATTTGCATTATTGTAGTGTCGTTTGGATAGTATTCTCTTTCCGTTATTTCTTCTCTGAATTTTATTTTTCCTTTTGTGTTAAAATAGTACTTTTTGTAATAAACATTTTCCCTATCCCAATCGTGTGTTGTCAAAATTCTATTAACACGATCTATTTCATCAATACTTGTGGCTGATAATTCAGAATGTTCAAAACTGTTGGTTTCATTGTTGAAAAGCATTATAACAGTTGCACTTGTCATTGCCATACTACCATATTCATAGATATTAAAATCTTTAAACCCATCAAAGTTATAATCATCAAAATGTTTTTTGTTTATGCTGTCAAAATAGGTTAAAGATTTGTAATTATAGTCCTCATTATGTTTTGGTTGATATTCATATTCTAAGAGGAGTTTTTTTGTTTTATTATCGTACAATTTCATTGTAATTTCAAGTCCATCATTATGGTCAATAACAAAAAAATGTTCCCAATAGCACAAAAGTTTATTTAACAAAAATAGATTACTTTTTTTAGTAAGTGTATCGGCTTTGTATTCTGGTAGTTCTTCTATTTGAACAGTATCAGCAACAACTACTTTTTCCATAGGAAAATTATTTTGCATAGTATTTTTTTTACAACTTGCTACAAGTAAAATAATAAATATGTAAAATAGATTTTTCATTGAAGTCTGTAAAAAAAATGAATTTGTACGATTTGCGTTAAAATAGCACTCAACGTTCCCATGCTTGCCGTCTGTTGCTGCTGCGAACACTGACCAAACAAATCTACTGAATTTCTTTGAAAGACGGAATTGTAGCCACCAGCTTATTTTCCACGAAGAACAAAAATAGTAAGCCCAAGCTCAGCAATAGCGGGAAACCGTGTTGTGCGTTCGTTTTTTATTTCGTCTTGAATAATTTAATTGTATAGTCAAGTAGTCTCTTATTTCCATAATTACCGTGTCCTGGCACAACTATTTTTGCGTTTGGATATTCCGTTTTTACTTTTTCAACCGTCATTGACCAATTTGCTATGTTGGCATCGCCTAAATAACCTTTTCCTGCATCATTTTCTTTTATTAAACAACCTCCGAACATAATATTTTCACTGGGGAAATAACCCACTACATTGTCTCTTGTATGTCCTTCACCGAAAAATTTCGCAGTTACAATTTTATCGCCAACTTTTAGAGTGAGTGTATCAACAAACTCATTTTTGGGAAAAATTAGATTGTTTTCTTTTGCAAGTTCAATTGTTTTGAAATATGCATAGGAAGGAATATCATTATCGTGAAATGCTTTTAGTCCACCTAAACAGTCATCGTGAAAATGTGTTGGAATAACTGCGTTGATTTTGCAATGGAGAACTTCTTTTATCCATTTGATTAAGTCTTCTGCACTTTTATTATTGGTTGGTGTGTCAAAAACAATTACTTCATTTTTATCTCTCACAATTAGTCCATTGCAAGGAACGTTACCGAAATCGGTCGTTTCTAAATAAGATGTATGTATAAAGGAATTCTCTGAAATTTGCGTTATTATTAATTTGTCCGTTTTGTATTGCTCTTTGTCTCGGAATTGCAAATTTCTTGGAGAACTGCAATTCAAAAAAGTTGTAGTTGTTACAATTATCAAGAGATATTTAAGAATGCTATTCACTTCGTTAATTAAATTGATTTTCATTAAACGCATTGTTATCTTGTTATATTTTCTGTTATCTGTCATTGGGGATTATTTTTTTAAATACTCCAAAATTTTTGTTTGCAAATAAACTCTTTCTGTTTCGTTTGCATCATTATCCATAGTATTATGGTTTATGTTTGTAAATTGTACTGTAATATTATATTTTTCCTTTTCTTCATTTGTTGGCAATACACCGTCATCGGCTGGATAATCATTGCAACGCAAGGTAAAAATCATTGGCTTTGACGTCAAAGGAAGTTTCATTCTACGGTTATCCATTGTTATAATTTTTTTAACTATTTCAGGATGTTCTTGAGCAAATAAAGCAACCATATCTCCACCTTGAGAATGTCCGATTAAAACTAATTCATCAAATTTTAGTTCTGGATATTTATTCTTTATTTCTTGTAAAACAAATTGCATATTCAACACACCTCTTTCCCAACTTGGCATTCTAGTTTCTTTCAAGACACCATGCATTGCTAATGGTTCGTCTGATTTTAATTCGTGTTGGATACTGACAACAAAGTATCCTTGCGAAGCCAAAAACTCTGTTAAATAGGTATAACCATCTAAATAATCACTACCATTATTTCCTCCATAACCATGACTTAAAAGTATAGGGATGTTGTTTAATTTATTTTTGTCTTTTGGTTGATAAATAGCAATTGGAATGCTTCTATTTCTGCTTTGGTCAAATAAAGTTAAAGTATCACGTTTTATTTCTGATTTTATAAATTTTTTAGTTATGCTTCTTGTGAAATAGGTCCAAGTTGCTTTTGTTAAATCAGCAATAATTTTTTCAGTATCTTCTCTTTCTTCAGTAATGTTTTTTAAATATATTGAAAGGATAATATGTTTGCCATTGGGCAATTTAAAAATTCCAACGTCATTCATTGCACCTCGTAAACCATTTTCGTTAGTACCTGAAATACCTGTTCTATGAGCTAATTCTGTGCCTTCTGGAAGACCTGCTTTCATCCAAGTGTTTCCTCTTGAAGTTTCTACCATTATTTGATATAAGTACTCTGTTGTCTTCTTTTTTAGCACTTTTATATTATAAAAATTTTCAAGTAATTCCGTTGTTGCTATTGGCGTTGTGGTGTTTACATAAAGATTTTCCCAAATTCGCATATCTTGTTCATTTAGTTTAATGACAAAATCTTGTATACCTTGTTTATTAATGAATTTTTGAACCGTTTTTGCACCACCAATTAATTCCAAAAGTATGTCGCAACCGTTATTGTCACTATGTGAAACGGTATAGCGTAACAATTGGTCTAAAGTCAAATATATATTTCCGTTTGGAAATTCGTCTCGAATTGGACTCCAAGTGTTTTCGTGTAAATCTTCTTTTTTGATGAAAAATTTCTGATTTAAAGAAAGCTTGCCTTTATCAACAAGATGTAAGGTTGTTAAAGCAATATGAAATTTAAAAACACTCATTAATGGTGCGTTTAAATTTCCGTTAATATTCAACGTGTCTTTGTCTTCGATTGCCTTTATTGAAACTCCAATCGTTGCATTTTTTGTCGCTATAATCTGATTGAGTTCTTTACGAAGAGTATCAATATTTTGTGCAGATATTTGTAGCGAAAACACTAACAATAAAATAGTTAAAAAGAATTTTGTCATATTTATATGATTTTTTTTAATTGATTCTATCTCTGTGTACGTTTACAATGACGCACAACGTCCGCGGCTTGCCATCAGTTGCTGCTGCAAGCACGAACCAAAACAAACCTACAAATTTTCTTTGAAAGTTAGAATTGTAGTTACCAGATTATTTTCCACAAAGCACAAAATAGCAAGCGCAAGCCCAGCAATAGGCGAAAACTGGTGTTAGCCAATGTTGTATTTTTTCCACAAACTTCTCATGTTAGGAGTTATTCGCCAACAATCTTCCACGTTTTTATTTTCAAAACATGACCAATAAAATATTGAATGTTCATGTAACTGAAAATTTTCTGAAAGTAGTTTTAGAACAATTTCTGAATACTTTACAAAATCATTTTTTGATTCTTGTTCTTCGGTCGCTTGAATGATAATTTCCATTAACGCAAATTTATTGTCGTCGTCAATTTCTGAATTGTAATGTTCAATATACTTTTCTATATCTTTAGATTTTCCAACAATAAATTCCCAATCTTGATTATCGTGCATATCAAATTCAAGATTTAAACTTCGTGTCAACTCTTCAATAGCTTTTTGGGTAACAAATCTGAGCTTTGGTTGTTTCATGAAATTTTACTATTGAATACAATTTTCAAACAATATTGGCTAACGTAATGCCGCTTTGCGTCTGCTGCTGCTGCTGCGAACACTGACCAAACAAATATACCGAAAAGTTATAAAGAAAAAACGTTTTTAAAAACGAAAAAAATAATCACTGACGTTTCCAAGCCCAAACCAAACCTAGCAATTGTGCCAAACGGCTGTTAGCAGATGGTTTTTAATTTAGTTTTCTTTTAAATCAGAATAATAAAAAAATAAATTTAACATTCGCTGTTTTATTATTTCGCAATATTCAGAATAATAATTATTGTCAAGCGGAGAACCTTTAAACCGTTTAGATAACCAAATAAACTCTTGTTTTTTGAAATTTTCCCATGCATTTTGAGATAAGACTAACTGTTTTTTTTCAATTTCAGTGCATTCTTTTTTCGATAGTTCATAATACTTCAGTAATAATTTTTCATATTTTAAAGTATTATTTTTAATAAGTTCTAATCCCTCTTTGCTGTTTAATTTTAGAATTATTCTTCTTTTAAAGTATTCTATTTTAAAAGTATCAATAGCAAACTCGGAATATATTTTTTTTGTAAATGGGTTCATTATTTGTGACTCTACTTCCTCTCTTAAATTTTGTGTTTTATTTTCAATTTCAGTATTAATAATTTCTTCTAGCTTTTTTATGTCGTTTTGCGAAAAACAATTATTTGAGAAGATGTTTAAAAATATAAATATTACTAAGAATTTTTTCATGTTATCCAATGAATTTGATTTCAATTGTACGAAGTTAATGAAAATAGTGTTTCCGGTTACCAATAAACCCGCAATTTCGCTTATGCGTTGTTAGCAGATGTTTTTTTCGTTTCCTTCTAATGTTCTCGATAAAATTTTTATAGATTTTTCAATTTTTGTATTTAAATAATTAAAAAACATTAAGGTTGAAAGTACAATAATAAATAAGAAAAACTTCCAAGTTAAGAAACTTTCATTTTTCAATGGTTTAAAGTATAGATATGTTACAACAGCTAAATTAATAAGTATGATTAATAAATATAATACCAAGTTTGGGATTCTAAATTCTAGTTTAATTACATTTTTTTCTTCCGTATTTTTTATTATTCCAATAATTTCAGGTCTCAATTGTTCTCTCGGACCAAAATCAAAAATCGGTAATATTTTAAAACTATTGGATTCAATTTTTCCTTCGAATTTATTATTTTCTAGAAGGTTATTATTGAATTTATAAGTTATTAATTTAAGTTTAGAAATTACTTCTTCAGTTTCTAACGAACTTAAAATTTCATACTGTCTTTTAAAAATTAAATTTTTGATTTTCATCGAGTTTTTTTAAAATATCTGCTAACGTTTCGCAGCTACAAGAAGTTGCGTACTTCATTCACTGACTATTACAAATATAACCAAAACTTTGATTCAACAATTACCAATTCTGATAAATCCTAAGCCTAGTAATTTCTTATAACTGCTGTTGGCAGAAGTATTATTTTTTTCGCCACTTTTGGTTAAATCTTAATTCGGCTAACTTTTTATATAGAATTTTTAAACCATATGTTCCAATCATTCCATAATCACTTATGGTTTTCACTTTACCATTATTATAAGTTATTTTTAAATCTCCTGTTTGGTCGTCTGTGTGCATTACAGAATATTCTTTGTGTAAATTATCAAAATCGCAATAATTTAAAATTTCTTCTAATTTATCAAATTCCATTTTATTTATTGTAGTTGTAAAAACACCTTCTTCTTTTCCATATGTAACTTCTCTATTTTTGTTGAAGTTATAATATTGAGCATTAAATATAGATAACGAATCTCTGTTTAAAGTTAGTTTATAAACCGGACAAGTTCCAAAACATCCTGAAGTAGCAAATTCTATTTTAGAAATTTTATTGTTTTTAGGATTCTCATTATATTCAATAAAATTTCCGAACCTAAAAGTCAATATTTTTTTAGATTGTTCATATAACTTTTTTTCCCAATCTTTAATCTTTTGTTGGTATATTACTAAAAATGGTTGAGAATTGACATATTCAACTTTTGGCACTATTGATTTGCCCCATTCCATATCAACACGAAAAATTTTCGTTTTATTTTTACCATAATTCATTAAAACGATTGGTGAGAAACTACAAGATTCTTCTTCTTCAATTCCTGGTCTAAAACTTGTGCAATCGTGATTATCACCTATAACAAGTAAATCAGTATAGCCATTATTGTCAAAATCAGTTTTTGTAAAATTTGTTTTAACATTTAGTTTGTTAGCTAAAATCTTATTTATGCTATCATTGCTATTACTTCTGCTAAATTCTTGAAGATTTTTTAATTCAAATTTTCTATAATTTGTATCACTTTTTTGAATAAAGTTTTCTATTTCTGATCTTGACTTTAAATTGTCTATTTCTGATAAAATAGTTTTGGTTTTTATATATTCAGTTTTATTTTTACAAGATGAAAAAACTAATAGAATTAAAAGTATTTTTATGATTTTCATTTTTCGCGATTTTTTTCAAATATTTTTACCAACTGCTGTTGTGTGCTGTTTTTTTCTTTTTAATTTCTTTCGATGTAAAACCATGGAATATTAAATAGTCCTTTTTTTAAATCGATTTTAATATTTTCGCCTACATACATTTCTTCATAACGCGTACTTCCTACACTTATTTCTTCATTATCGTAATGATGTCCCCATGGTGCAACTTTTATATAATATGTTTTTCTACCTTTTCTACCTTTTTGTATTCTTTTGTCTAAAATTTTAGTTTCAAAAACTTTTGGTTTTGAATAATCATAAGTACAATTTGCAGCGTATGTTCCAGAAAAACTGTAAAGTGAAACATTAAAAATTAGTGATGAATAAATCCACCATTTATTTCTTGTTGATTTTTCTATTAATTTATGTGTTACAAAAAGAATAATTAAAATTATTGTAAGTGAAATTGTTCCTGGAATAATTAAGCTATAAAAGCTTTCAAATTCGTAATCTATAAATGCTCTTACTAAAATTGCATAAGCAGCTATGTCAATAAAATCTGCTACATCGTATTTATCATTACCTTCTTTGTCTGCGCTAATTTCTACTAAAGTTGCCATACTTGGTTTATGCAAACCATTTAATATTAATCCGAATATTGGAATTATTAATAATATTCCAAGTAGTATTTCATATGGTTTTGGATAAAAAACAAACCAAATTGCTAAACCTATTGTTATCCATTCAAGCCAATCGAGTTTATGAAGTGTTAGTTTTTTAAACGTTATACTATTTGTTTTTTCTTTCATTTAATTTATTGATTTTTTCTGTTTCTGTTGTTCGAAAATCGCACACAACGTTCGTTCCCATGTTTGCCGTCTGCTGCTGCTGCTACGAGCACGAACCAAAACAAAACTACGACTTTTCTTAGAAAGATAGAGTAGTAGTAACCAGCTTATTTTCCACGAAGACTAAATGGCAAGCGCAAGCCCAGCTATAGGCGAAAACCGCTGTTGTAGGCAGTTTATGGAATGTTTAGTAGTTTATAGTAATCGGAATTTTTATAATATTTTAATAACGCTTCATTATAAGTAAGTTTTTCCTTTTCCTCAAGATTCCATATTTCAGAATTATTGAAAAACAATTTTATACTGTATGAATAGTCAATTTTTATCAAAATTAAGCCTCCATAATCAAAATTGTCCAATCTATTTATTGTTTTTAAGACATTTGATATCGAATTATCTATATCTGTTTTATTGTAGCGAGATAGAGCTAATTTTAGTCTTTCAATGGAATAAGAGTTTGAGAATTCAAAAAATGGATCAATATTATCTAAAAACATTTTCATTCCGTCAATATCATTTGATTCTTTAAATATTTGAAATCTTAACTCAGTTATTTTAAATAGTGCTTCTATTTTTGCATTCCCACAAAAGCCATAATCAGCACTCTCAGCTCTCTTTAGAAGTTTTAATGCTTTAGAATATTCTTTCTTCTCAATTCTTTTTTCAGCTTTTTCTATTAAACTGTAGGATTGTGAGTATGATATTAATGATAGAAAGAGAATTATTGTAAAAAATATTTTTCTCATTTTTCAATGAATATGAATGAATTACAGATTTTAAATTGCTCACAACGTGTCGCGGCTTTAAGAAGTGGCGATGAACCAAGACTAAGCCTTAACAAATATCACCAAAACTTTTAATTAAAAACCTTTCCGATTTCAAATAAATCCCGAACCTCGCCATTGAAGCAAACCGCTGTTATGCGATGGCTTTATTCAATGTTATCTTTAAGTAACTTTTCGAATTTTTTTCTTTCCTTTTTCCACTCTTTTTTATATTTATTTTTTTTGAGTTTCAAATCTTCCACAACTGTTGACGCATTTATTAATTGCAAATTATATTTTTCCAAATCTTTCTCTTTTGAGTAAAATGTGTAATCGTTTGATTTCATATATTCAACTGTCAAATTTAATATTGAAATAAAATTCTCCACGTTACAATGCAAGTACATTTTAACTGGTTCACCTAACATTGAAGAAAATGCACCTGCTAAAGCTCCATCGCCACTAGCTTGATAATTCGGATTACTCGAATTAAAATATCTATATCTAAAATAACCCAAATAATATAAAAATGAGGCTTCATTAAATTTTCTTTCTTTAAGTAATTCAGCTGAAGCTTTGAAATATTCCATTGGATGTTTTACACTTAAAGAATCTGCTATTTTATAAACTTGATTTTCTAAAATTCCAACCTTACCTTTAATGTTTAGAGAATCTGCATTTTGATATATTTCAGTGTAGATGTCAGTTTGAGCTGAACATATATTAAAAGCGATTAATATAATTAGGGTTAAAATTTTTCTCATTTTTATTGATTTTCAGTTTTTTAGGTAAGCTATCGCATAACGTTCCCCAGCTTTCGCTCTGTTGCTGCTACGAACACTGACCAAAACAAATCTACTGAATTTCTTTGAAAGATAGAATTGTAGTCACCAGATTATTTTCCACGAAGAACAAAATAGCAAGCACAAGCCCAGCAATAGCGGCAAACATGTGTTAGCGGTTGGCTTTACTTTTAATTAGTAACTTTTAATATCCATAACCACGCATCTCCAATTTCATGATCTTGTACGATTTTAGTAAATTCAAAATCATTATTCTGTAAAATTTTTGTTGAAGCATTATTTTCAGGCGCTGTTGTAGCTGTTATTATTATCGAAGAGTCGAATTGTTGAGAAATTAAGATAAGTTCTTTACATGAAAATGTTGCGATTCCTTGTCTTTCGTATTCTTTGAATGTCCAATATGCAATTTCAACTTTTCCGTCTTTTGGTTGTCCTTTGAAACCACAAGAACCAACAATTTCTTTTCCTCTACATACAAAGTATCCAACCCATGGAAAATTGTAGCCAATAATTTTATAGTAATCATTATATACATTCAATAAAAGTTGGCAATTTTCAGAAGCGTAAATCTCTTCCGATTTATCAATATTTAATTCAATTGGTTTAAGCTCCATTTTCGTTGGTTTTTGATTCAATTTTTCTTGTTTACTCAAATCGTTGATAAGCTTACCGCTAACGTTTTGCGGCTTGGCGAAGGGCGGGAATTTTAGCACTAAAGTTCATACGAAGCACAAATGTTGAACCTTGTACAAATGTTTCTACGAAGCACGAAACCCCGCCTTTTGCCAAACCGCTGTTAGCAGTAGGCTTTTTTAGTTTAAGTTTCTATATTCCATTGGTGTTTTACCGGTCTTTTGTTTAAAAAGTTTATTGAAGTATTGTGGATATTCAAAACCTAAATTAAATGCAATTTCGCTAACATTTTTGTCAGAATTTAAGAGCAAACTTTTTGCTTCTTCAATAAGGTAATAATGAATGTGTTCTTGTGCATTTTTGCCTGTTTCCTTTTTTAATAGGTCACTTAAATAACTGGGCGATAAATGAACCTTGTCGGCTAAGAACTTAACAGTTGGCAATCCTTGTTCTTCTACTTTTGTTTTCGCAAAATACTCTGTCAGTATTGTTTCTATTTGGGAAATTGTTGATTTGTTGGCTTGGCTTCTTGTAATCATTTGTCTGCCATAAAATCTTGAACAATAGTTTAGTAATAATTCTATTGTTGAAACAATAATATATTGGCTATGTACATCAATATTCTCTTGAAGTTCTATTTGTATTTTTTGGATACATTCAAAAAGAATATTTTTTTCCTTGTCCGAAAGATGAAGTGCTTCAGAAACTTCGTAATGGAAAAAGCTATAACTCTTTATTTTGTCATTTAAAGTGGTGGAGCGAATTAGGTCGGGATGAAAAAATAAACCCCAACCCATTTTGTCTTCTCTTTCTTCTACTTCATTATCTATTTCTATGGTTTGATTGGGTGCTATACAAATTAAATTTCCGTCTTGAAAATCTATCGCTTTTCTCCCGTATTTAATATTATTCTTGCAATAGTTCTTGAACATAATTGAATAGAAATCGGTAGTGATTTTAGAATTCTGTTCTACTTGCTCTGTAACTTTGCTAAAATCTAAAACAGTTACCAATGGATGGTAACTGTTTCCTATGTTAAACAACTTATGTAAATCTGTGATATTTTGAAGGTGTATTAGTTCTTTCATAATTTTTCAGAGAATTCTTTTAAGTATTCCATATAATGATGCCCACGTCTTTCTGCAAAGAAATCTAAACATAATACAATGCTGGCTTGAATGAACAAGCCAAGTCCTATTCCTCTCCAAAATGTATCATTCATAGAACTATACATAAGTGCCATGCCTAGAATAATCAATGCTATTTCAGCGTATCTAAAAATCACAAAATTACTCATTACTTTTTCCATTCGAGGAATTTCAAGCGTTTTTATACTTTGTGGTTCTTTTTTGATGAAAGTTTCAACTCGTGTAATGTCTTTTGGACTTCTTGTTACAATTGTATATCCTACTATAAATTCAAGTAATGCAACAATTATAAAAGGAATAGCAACTCCTTTCCAAAAAGAGGATTTCAACGCAAAAATGAAATAGAGAGCCATTGCCAATGCAATGACTCCTATTAAAATGAAAATATAGCTTTCGGCTTTTTCTCCATTAAAGTATTTTACAACTGGATTCATATTAGGATGTTTTAAAGTCCAAATTGTGATTTAATGCCTCCTATAAATGTAGCGTCATCATATTGTTGACGGTTTGTAATAAGCATTTTCGCATCTTCGCCAGCGGTATATCGCAATTGCCTTTTGCCATCTGTCGCAGCTTCAAATATTACCTCCGCAACAACACTTGCAGGTGAAGCATTTTGTGCCATTACAGGCAAAGCAGCCATCAAAGCACCTACAATGGTTTGATATTCAGCCATATTTTCGTCATTACTAAAATCAAAAGACCTACCACCAAAATCTGTTGCTATCATACCTGGCTCTACAATTTTTACTTGCCCGCCAAATTGCTCTACTTCATAATTAAGTGATTCAGAAATTCCTTCTACGGCAAATTTTGTCCCGTGGTATAATGAACCCAATGGGAAAGTCATTTTGCCACCAATTGACGAAATATTAATAATAATTCCTTTTTTGTTTTGTCTAAAAAGTGGAAGAGCAATTTTAGTAACGTCCAAAAGTCCAATTACATTGGTGTTGAATTGTCGTACAATTTTTTCTCTACTAAATGTTTCCAATGGTCCGTATGCACCATAGCCAGCATTATTAAGCAATACGTCAACACTTCCAAATTTTTGAACTCCGTCTTGAAATGCTTTTTGAATTGAATCCAAATCTAAAACATCAAGTTTGGCAACTAAAACATTATCTAATTGATTTAATTCAGTTTCTTTTTCTGGATTTCGCATTGTAGCGATTACATTCCAACCCTTAGAGTGAAATAATTTTGCAGTTTCTTTTCCTATGCCACTGCTTGCACCTGTAATTAAAATTGTTTTATTCATTTCTTATGATTTTAAAATTATGGTGCAAAATTCACAAGAAACATTAGTTGTCAGATAATACAAATTCAGGTTGTTTGTATTCTTTTTACGGATTGTCGGTCTAAGCTTACTGCTAACGTTCCCATGCTTGCCGTCTGTTGCTGCTGCAAGCACGAACCAAAACAAAACTACAACATTTCTTAGAAAGATAGAATTGTAGCCACCAGATTATTTTCCACGAAGACTAAATAGCAAGCGCAAGCCCAGCAATAGCGGCAAACATGTGTTACCTGCTGGTGTTATTGTCAAACTGTCTGTTTTTGTTTATGTTCTGGGCAGTCAATTCGCAACTCATTGTCTGCGATTGAGGAATTTAATAAGTTGCAAAAGTGTCCGTTTTTGTTTGTTTTATAAAAATGACAAGTAAAACACATTCGCTGAAAAGTAATAACTCCTGATTTGTTAAGATGTTTAATTATGTCTAACAAATTTAAAAGTAGATTTTCTTTTTCTGTCGAATGAAGTTTGTCAATTGGAATCTGAATTTCTTTTGCAAATAATGACGTCTGCTCGGCAATTTCTTTTCCTTTTTCGGTTAAATGTATAATATAACTTCTGGTATCATGTTGTTCATATTCTTTTCGGATGAAAAGCTTTTGTTCAAGTGTTTTTACTGTGTCGCTGATTGTTGCTTTAGTCATATTAAACTCGTCAGCCAAATAACTTACTTTTCTCTTTTGGTCAGAATGATACAACAAAAAGATCAGCACTTGAACTTGAATTGGACTTAATGAATGCTCTTTGCTTTCATTCCATAGTAAAACTCTAAATGCTTGAGATACTCTCTCTAATGAAGCAATAATTTTACTTTCAATATTTGAGTTTTGATGTTCTAAATCAAATGCTGATTTTTTCATAATAAAATTTAGTTACAATTTTCCATTTCAATGATGAAATAGCCTTGTTTATTAATTTTTTCTTCCCAATTTGGTCTTAAAGTTTCAACGTGACAAAATTTACATTCTTTTGAGGTCAAAGGTTGCCCTTCCTGTCCTTTTGTTTTCAAATATTCTTTTCCGTAATTGTATATTAAAGTTGTGTCTTTTATATTTTCAGGAGCAAGTATGTCAAAATGCATAATTACTCCATCTTTTTTTGTTACATAAGTGTCCCAAACAGCTACTTTCATTTTTCTAGGTTTTGTATTTAGTGTTTGGCTATAAACTAGTAATCAGATTAGTAGCAAAACAAAATTTAAAAAATTAATTCCCTTATTTAATTTAAAATGCCTCACAAAGGTAGTTATCCTAACTTTGTGAGGCAAATTTTTTTAACCTTTCACGTCCGCCATTGAAGCTCCAAAGTTGATATGTAAAACATTACCGTTTGGTGTAACCAAAGCTGGAACAGATTTAACACCTGCTTTTTCTGCTTCTTCAATTCTTGATTTGTCGTTACCAAAGTGAACTACTTCAACTTTGTCTGAGCCTAAAAGGTTAATGATGTCGTGTTCTGCACTGACGCAAACAGGACAACCTGCATGATAGAAAACTGATTTACTCATTTTTTATGAATTAAAATATTATGACAATATTGTCAGCACAAATATAGTTAGGATAACTAACAATACAAAATAAAAGTTTTAATACTTTTTTATACATTTTTAGTGTAATAAAAATTGTGTTAGATTCTTGAGTCTGAGCCACACTAGCAGGTAACGGTTTGCAGCTTGGCGAAGTGGCGGATTTAGAAGCACTTACTTTCAATTTAGCACTAAAGCTTATTTGAAAACCGAATGTTCAATTTAGCACTGAACCCGCCATTTTGCCAAACTGCTGTTAGCTGTTCGTTGTTTTTTTAAGGTTTATATTCGTTCATCTTTTCAATTAATAATTTATGCAAGTCATCAAAATTTGTCTGTAATGCGTTCGCAGAAATACTAATTGGCGAACCATATGTTTTATAATTCATTTTCATTGCATTTCTTTTTAATGGATTAGTTACTTTGTCTAAATAAAATTCGGGATTTCTAACAATAAACATTAAGAATTTTTGGTTCATAACTTGTGAAATTGTTATTTCTTGAATGTCTGTCCAAGGAATTAGTCCTGCCGAAACACCACTAGAATTATCTGTAATTCCTTGTTTATTTATTATTAGTCCTGGTTTTTTGTCTGAAAATTTTCGGAAAATGGTTACAGCGACAAGTCCAAAAAATAAAACAGAAGCAATTCCTGCAATAAAAATTACTGTTGGGTTTCCAAAGAGCCAATGAGTGCTTTTCGGTGGATTTATCAAAAACCAAAGTCCGAGTCCGACAAATAAGAGTGAACCAAAAAAAGTCAGCATCATTTTTGTTTTACTTAATGGAATTTCAATTTGTTCTTTTTCTGTCATAATTTTCAAATTTTAAGTTATTATTTGGTTTCTGTTCGTGTCGTTCTGTACAATGACAGCTAACTTGTATATAGTAGCTACGTTATAGCGGTAATACACCCAAATTAGGTATGATTAGCGCTACTTGTTTTAGTTTTACTCTGCTAATGTAATAAATTTTAGGCTATAAAAACCACGTACTTCTACCTAATTTTTATAAAGATAACATCCTGTTTTTGGGTTTTGTTCTACCTTTATTCGTAGCTTGTTCGATAAAAGTTCCATTTTAGCAAAACGCTTACGAACGAAATACGAACGAAATACGAACCAAACCCCTATAAAACTGCTACCAACCGTTCAAAAGTGTTCATTCTATTTCAAACCATTTCAAAACCGTTCAAAACCGTTCACTTTTGATGATTTTCTGTATGAAAAGAGCATAAAAAAACCACAAGCAATTGTTGTGGTTTTGTATTGAAAATATAATGCGTTGGTTATTTAAGTTCAGAAAGTATTATTTTTTTCTGTTTAAAAGTATTCTTCATTGCTTTTTCTCTAACTTTTGGATCCTTGCTGTTGATGAGGTCAAAATACTCCACAGGAACTACTTGCCACGATAAACCATATTTGTCTTTGCACCATCCGCAAGAACCTTCTTCACCGCCATTTGCCGTTAAAGCTGCCCAATAATAATCTACTTCTGCTTGGTCTTTGCAATTGATAACCATCGAAACCGCTTCATTGAATTTGAAATAAGGTCCAGCAGCTAAAATGCTTAGTTCTATATAGCCAATTTCTATAATGGCTGTATCAAAGCTGTCTTGTCCGCCTTGTTCTTTAGCTTCTGCAGGATTTTCATATTTGTTATATTCTTTCAGTTTGCCGTCTTTGAAAATAGAAAGGTAATATTTAGCCACTGCTTTTGCATCTTTATCAACCCAAAGGCAAGGTGTTATTTTTTGGGCAATTGCACTTGTTTTTTTTGTTGATGTTGTATCAACGTTACTGTCTTTGTCAGCATTTTTTTGCGAGTTTCCACAACTTGTTAAACTGGCTAGTATCAATAAGATTAAGAGTTTTTTCATTGTGTTCGTTATTTAAAAGTTGGTAATAAATTTGCCAATTCGTTTAAGGTCATTGTAAATCCTTCTTTGAAGCCCATTTCAATCATTCTTTCCATTCTTTCTAGCGATTCATTGTGAATAGAAATGCTCACTTTGGTGTTGTTATTTTCTTCGCTAAAATTCAAATCCCAATTAGAACCTGGTAAATTTGGATTTTCATCATGGTCAGCAAAGGCACTAAGAAATTTGAAATTGGTCTTTGGAGTGATAGCAGTATATTTTTGAACTGACCACATTTCTTGTCCTTCTGGACTTACCATAGCATAAAATCGTCGTCCACCAACTTCAAAGTTCATTACTTTAGTTTTAGATTCAAATGGTTTTGGTGCCCACCATTGGTCTAGCATTTCTTTCGTTGTAAATGCCTCCCAAACTAAGGAAAGTTCAGCATTAAATGTTTTTTCAATCAGTACCGTTTTGGCTGATTTATCTACTGTAAAGTTAAATTGTAAATCGTTCATGTTGCTATTTTCTTAAAGTTGATAATAAGGCGTCTAATTGATTTAAGCCCATCGTAAATCCTTCTTTAAAGCCCATTTCGATTACTTTTTCTAAATCGGCTAAGGTTTCATATGCTGCTTCAATAGTTACTAAAGTTATTCCATTTTCTTCAGTAAACGTGTTGGTCCATTCTGTTCTTGGCATTTCAAGGTTGGTAACACCATTCTCATCACAAAAAGCATCTAAACCGGTGTAGCTTACTTGAGGATTAATTTTTAAGTAGTCGTTTTTGCACCAATGGTATTCGTTTTCAGGGCTAATCATGGCATATAACCAAGAGCCACCTTCTTTAAAATCCATTGACTTTGTTTTGTTTTGATAGGGTATTGGTGCCCACCATTGATCTAACAATTCGGGTTTTGTCCATGCATCCCAAACTAATTGTAGATTACCATTAAATTCACGTTTTACGTGTACGGTTTGTGTTTCTTTGTTGATGGTGAAATCAAATAATAAGTTACTGTTCATCGTTATTTTTTTTTAATAGTTGCTAATAGATTGTCTAGTTGATTAAATCGGGTTTCCCAAATCGCTCTGAATTGTTCCATCCATTGGTCAATTTCTTTCATTTTGTCAATTTGTAGCGAATAGTAAATTTCTCTACCGTTTTGCTCTTGTTTTATGAGTTCACATTCCGATAGAATGCGCAAATGTTTTGAAACGGCTTGTCTAGTGGTATTGAAGTTTTCTGCAATAGCGTTTGGCGTCATGGCTTGTAGTGCAATCAAGGCGATAATAGCTCGTCGTGTTGGGTCGGCAATGGCTTGAAATATATCTCTTCTCATTTGTAATAATGTTTTATGAAACCAATTGGTTGCAAATATACGTGCAACTTTTCGGTTGCGCAAATTTTTTTGCATTTTTTTTTGTTGAAGTAGTTTAGAAGTGAGTAGGTTGGCGTGTTGATATACAAAAAACTACATCGTAATTACTCTTTATAGAATGATAAATCAAGTTAAAAACTTTCATTTTGTAAAGAGAAAGAACTATTTTGAAAATTAAAACATAAAAAAACCACAAGCGAATACTTGTGGTTGGTAGTTTTTTATTTTAAAATACTTTATGCCATTGAGTGAAATCCAATAGTATTTCCTTCTGTATCTACAGCGATACCGCAAAATCCATGTTCACCTAATGACATTTTTTCTTGTAACACTGTTCCGCCTGCTTGTGCCACACGAGAAAGTTCTACTGAACAATCATCACATCCAAAATAAACAAGCGTTCCGCCATTTCCTGGAGACATATCTTTCATTTTGCACAATGCACCACTGATGTTTTTGCCACCTTCTTCCCAAGGAAAACAAAGCATTTCGAGGTCGCCAAAACCTCCAGGTGTTTCCATAGGAATCATTGTAATGTTCAATACGTTTTCATAAAACTTTTGGGCACGCGCCATATCAGACACATAAATTTCTACCCAGGCAAATGGATTTTTCATATGTTTTTTAATTATTAGGTTGTTATTCAAAAATAGCAATTATTTTTTACTTTTTGCTTCAAGTTCTGGAAGTTGTTTTTTGTATTCTTCCACATTCCAAACGATGTTCCAATTTTTGACATATTCGGCTAATAGTCCAAGTCCGACGCTTGCTCTTCGTTGGTCCACGTTATCTGGATCTTCTAATGGAAGAACATAATTGGTATTGGTTTCCTTATCAAAACCAATTTGACTACCATAAATTTGTTTTTTGCCTTCGCCAAGAGCAACTCTATCTTCAAGCAAAGCGAGTGCACTACTGCTTGCATTTTTATTTTTAACGGCTTCACGCATCATAGGAAGGTATTTTTGTTGCGTAGGTAAATCAGAATGTTGAATGACTAAAAATAATGTTTGATTGGCTTGACCGCCAACTTTATCAGCACCAACCCAACCGTTTTTATCTAGAATTTTGGTAACTTTAATTAAGTTGACACTGTCTTTTTGCATCATGATTCTTCCCAAACTATCAACAATTTTGCTCTGATAACCATAGTCTTTTTGGGCTTTGATGAATGTTCTTCTAATACCTTGATCATCTTCGTAAATTGCTAGTAGTTCTGCTTGCAAAGGCTTGTCGTATTTTGCTTCTTTTTCATCAACGATTTTTTGCATTTCGCTTACTATCTGTGTCCACTTTTTATCATTGTGCAACGCATCCAAATCAGTATCCGTTTTTAGATGACTTACGTTTATCCAACCTTTGTCTAAAGCAAGTTGCAACCATTGAAAAGCCACTTTCTTTTTTCCTAAAAGCGCTGCAGAACAAGCCGCATTGTAAAAATCACTACCACTTTTTTGCTCTATTTTAAAAGCTTCCGAATATTTTTCAACTGATTTTTTATAGTCTTTGTTTTTGTAAAAAGTATTGGCTTCACTAACAATTGCTTTATAGTTTTGCGAGAAACCTAACGAGAATAGGAAGAGTAGGATAGTGGTAAGTGTTGCTTTCATGTTTTTAGTTTTAAGAATAAACGTTAGTGTAGTTTATTTATTATTTGTCCATTCGTCGATGTCTTTGAATAGTTGTGGTTTGATATTGATATAATTTGTTTTTCCATTTTCCTCAATTTCATCTTGTAGAAAGTGATTGGCATTAGGAAAAACTTTGTAGGTAAGATTGTTTTTTTTATATCTTAAAAATTCAATTTCAACATAGTCCGTATTCATTACAAAGGATTGCCAAATGTCTTTTCCGCCTGCAACAACGTAAATTGGAATTTTTAGTTTTAGCATGTTCTCCAATGGTGTTTCATCACTAAAACTTGCCCATCGGTAGTACGTTTCGTCATTCCAGAGTTTGGTTCTACTTTCAGGCTCTGCAAATATTTTTTTGTATTCTGTAAAAAGACTGTCAATGTTATGTTGTGTTTGTTCAAAGGTTTGTTCGCCTTTGAAAGAAGCCAATCGTTCTTGGAGCACAAAATCATATAAATGGTTTAAGGAGTTTGCATTGAGAATCACAACATGAGTTACTTTTTTATTTAAAACGGCAACTTTTGGCGCCACTTGACCACCTTGTGAATGACCAATTACAAGTATTTTAGATTTGTCAACAGGTAGAAGTTTTATGGCTTTATTTATAATCAATGATGATGCTTCTGCTCTCCACTCTAAAGAATAACGGTTTTTAAATTCGTCGTTCATTGGATAGGAAGTAGAAAAATTGACAGGATCTTTTTGAACCGTATCAAACAATGGAATTCCGGGTTTTGATACACAAATTACATGGTACTTATCTTTGTATTTTTCAATTTCTAAAAAACCTTTCCAAGCATAGGTATTTAAGTCAGTTTGATAAGCAAATGTCGGTTCATTTCCTGAACCATGAATGAATAGTAATATTGGTTTTTTCTTATCAATAGTAGATTTGAAGGTACAGAATTCTACTTTGCCTAACTTTTTATCCTCAATTGTAAAGATTTTAAATTGTTCTTTTAAATCGGACTGACTAAAGGAATGATTGGCAAACAAAAGGATGTAAAAGATTAGAAACTGTTTCATCTTAACTAATGGTTTTGGTTGTACTTCAAAAATAACACATATTTTTTAGTTTTGCTCTTTTTTTTTGCTGGCTGTTCTATTTGTGTTTTTTATCAAAAATCATATTTTTAAATCCTTGCCCAGAAACACTTAATGAGATTACAGTTCCTTCCTCGTTTCTAATAACTTCAACTTTTCCGAAATAATTGGTAAATGAAGTAAAAACATCTTGTTGCAAAGGTGTTAGCGTGATATTGTCGTTTAAATCATTTGTTGCCACAAGAGCATTGTCTTTTATAATCATTTTGTAAGTTGTGTTTAGCTCGGAGTTATAATACAAACCTGTTAGTTCTGATAGATTGATTGTAGTTGCGTCAAATGGTTTTAAATGAACGCGCTTTCCATTGTAAACAAAATCAGAAAAATGCCATTTAAAACCATCACATTTTGTATCCTTTGGAAATACAATTTTACTGTGAGGTCTTAGAGGATAAGTAAATTCAAAAGTGTTTGTTGCAGGAAGTGCCACTTTATTGGTATCACCTTTTATTTGAAGAAATAACTTTTGATTTTCTTCTGTAATCGATACCATCATACCCGGAAAAACTTCATAATCTCCAATATAGGATTGAAATTTTGAAGTATCAATTACTGCTTTAGTTGTTGCTGGAGTTTGCGTTTTGTTTTTCAAATAAAAATCTACAATTTCAAAAACGATATCTAGTGGATTAAAATTAGCATCGTTACTTTCTACAATTACAGCAAAATTAGCTTCAGGAATTCTAAGAAGATACGAGCGATAACTTGCAATGCCACCACCATGAAAAATACAACTCCATCCTTTGTATTCTTTAAGTTCTTGACCTAACGCATAACTTATTTCTTCACCATTGTTGAGGTGACTTTTTTGTTGCATCTTGTTAAAAATTGTTTCATTACCAATTGTTTTTTTATCAAAATTGATTACCCACAAACTCAAATCTTCTACAGAAGTAATTAATCCAGTTGAGCCAAAAAAGGAACAATTTAAAGTGTTTTTATAGTAAGTGTTTTCTACTTTGTAATAAGAATAGGCATGATTTTTAATAATGTTTTCAGTATTACTGAGAAAAAAGGAATGCTCCATTTTTAAAGGTTTGAAGATTCTTTCTTTTGTAAAATCAGCAAATGATTGTTTGGAAACTCTTTGAACAATTTCAGCAAGAAGAATATATCCTGAATTGCTATACTCAAATTGATTACCTGGAATAAAATTCAAATCGGTTTGCTGTGTAATCAATTCAACTGATTTTTGATGACTGATAGTTTCGGTTTCACCCAATCCAATTAAAGCCATCAAGTTGGAAATATCTCTAATACCACTGGTATGATTGGCTAAATTTCGGAGTGTAATTTTGTGTCCGAAGTCTTTCATTTCGGGTAAATATTTTCTAATGTCATCGTCTAAGGAGAGTTTGTTTTCTTGTTCTAAAAGCAAAATAGAAAACAACGTAAATTGTTTTGAAATAGAAGCGATATGAAATACCGTTTGAGATGTAATTGGTATTTGATATTCAAGATTTGCCAATCCAACACCTTTTTTATAAACTATTTTTCCATCTTTTACAATGGCAACCGCCAAACCAGGACTGTTTTTAGCATGGTATTTTTCTAAAAGTTGGTTTACTTTATCGGTAGGATTTTTTGTTTGTGCATTGGAGCTTTCTAGTAGCAGCAGAAATAATAAAGAAATTAAAATGGTACGTCTCATGATTTTATATTTAAAAGTTGAGACAAAATTGGTTCTTCTCTATAAAGTAGGCGACCGACTAAAAAAAGTCGAACTCATTTTATTGAAAAATTAGGATTTATTTTTTAGAAAGTGCTTGTTTTCGGTATTCGATAGGAGTGAGCTGACACTGTTTTTTAAAAGCTGTATTGAAAGAAGATTTAGAATTAAAACCTACTTGATATAAAATTTCTAAAACGGTTACCTCTTTGCTTTCTGGATTTTCAAGAATAGATTTTGCTTTTTGAATTCGATATTCGTTAATAAAATCGAAGAAATGCTTTCCAAGATGTTGATTGATTAATGTAGATAATTCCTTTTGAGGAAAACCAATTTGTAATGCAAGATTTTGAATAGTTAATTCGGCATCAAGAAAAGATTCTTCTTCGCTCATAAAGGTTTCTAAGGTTTTAATTTTTTCTTCAATTTCTGGAGTCAATTCTGATATTAATTGTTTGCTTTCTTTTTTTATTAAAACAGAAATGGGCTCTTCTTTTAATTCAATTCCTCTAAAAAGTTGTGGTTGATACAATGCCTTTAGTACAAAATAACTTGAAACTAATAAGGCAATAATGGAGACAATTACATTTAATAGTAATTGTAAGTTCAAGTCATTTGAAAATCCGAATAAAAATTTTGTTACTACAAATAGATGGGCAATTAAAAGCACAGTTATCATTTGTGAAAGCCATTTATAAGAAAGGTTTTCAGGATTAGTATAGTTTTCTAAATAGCTTTTTTTGTATTGGTTTAAAGTCAGAAAAATCAATACCATATAACCAATATATTGTGCTTCACCTATAGTTTGTAAAGCAAAAAAAATTGTTTCTGAAGTACTGAAAATTAAAAAAAATATAAAAAACGAAAGAAACAATAAGCCATGAATACAATCTTTAAATTTTAATAAAAAATTGGAATAACAAACAGAGCGTACATAAAAATATAAAATGGGTAATTGCAGTAAAGTTGAAGAATTTCTTAGATAATCAACAATGGGTTTTTTTTGATACCAATCATTCAAGAAAAAACCGGTCATATCAAATGCAATCAGCATAAGAAAAACGGCAAACAATTGATTGGATTTTCGTTTATTGCTAGAAACGGTTAACAGGAAAAATGAAAAAAACAGCAATAGGAAAACAACTATCTTACTTAGGTTATTTAATAATTGAGGTTCGTTCATTTTATGAAAAATTGTATCCAAATATAGCAAAGATTTTTTGTATTATTGTAGTTAACGTTTCGACATTAAACAAAGTATGAGTTTTATTCATTGTTATCAATATATAAAGAAGTTACATCCTCAGTCACTTTCGCATTTGGATTCGGAAACGATTGTCAAATATGAAAAGTTATTGAAGACCGAAGTTCGTATTGATAGCTCAAAATTCAATACTAACGATGTAGAACGTTTTCTAGATGCACTCAAAAATAACAGTGCTTTACTTCAGTTTTTACCAACCAATGAAGAATTCTATTCGTTACTTTTTGAACGATTTAATTTCTTGAAAGACTATGGCGTTCCCAATTTTGATACCTACGATTATAGTGCATTAAAACAAGAGATTTCGGCTAATTTATCGAATGAGTTGAGTCAATTTGTTATCACACGATTGGAACAACAAGATTTTATTGCTTTGAAAGTATTACTTAAATACTTAGAAATTCTTCCAATGGAAGTTGTTGATTTATTGACGCATCGATTAGAGTTCAAACTGGATGGCTACATTGGTGAAATGACTCGCAAAGGAAAGTTAAAACACGATGACGAATTTAAAAAAGTATCAGAATTAATTGCGCTTGTTCCTGTTGAGGTTTTGGTTAAGAAAGAAGCTAAGGTAAAACAGTTGATGTATCAAGAAATGCGCGAAATAGCAAGTCATATTGACAAGCCAGGAATAGTGTTCTTCTTCGAAACCATGTTTAAAGGTTTGCATTATTTGTTTTATGTACCAACCGATGCCTACGAATTAAAGATTCGGAATAGAGTAATGGGCGATTTTAAATTCATGTTAGGGCTTCTAGGAATTGTAATACTTATTATAGCTTTTGGAATTATGTTTTTAAAGAAAGACGAACCTGTAAGAAAGAGCGATTTAGAACCAAAAGGTTTCTATGAAAGTTTTGTAAAGCCTGCACAAAATAATGTGCTGCTTATGGGTAATTATTCAGATACTTTAAAAACAGGTTTTGATTTTGTGAGTTCAAGTTATGTGATGGCAAAATCAAAAGAAACGGTTACGATTGAAAACAAAACCGATTATGATTTGATTGTTTTCTCTGATTTTGATGTCATAAAATCCTATGCTGAGGTTTATAAAAGCAATGTCTTTAAAGGATTTTATTATTATATTAAAAGTAAGGATTCGTTAACTATAGATCGTGTTATTTATCCGATGCATTTTTACTTTGGGCAAACGTTATTTAGTACCCAAGCACCTAATCAAAATCCACCAAATTTACCACGTTTTTTTCATTCTCATAAAAACACTGTAAATCTGGTTAGGAAAACATTTGAATTGAAAAATGCTAAAGTAACTTTTGAAGGCGATAGAAAAAGGATTGTGCTTCGTTCAGAAAAAGGCGTTTTTATGGATGGGGTTTTGGTAATGAGCTATGAGTTTTGAGTTGTTTTTTTAAAGCTTACGCTTTTACATAAACATCCTCCATGTATTTGTAAATTCTATCTGTAAAGGATATTCCCTTGAACTAACATAGATAAATTTATACTTTTTTAGATCATCCGCAGTAATGGTGATTTTTTCTTCACCAGTTGATTTGAAGAAAATTAGTTCTAAACTCTTCTGATTGGATATTGGTTGAATGGATCTCACACTCGTGCTATTGACCGAAAAACGATCTTCTTTTAGAAATTTTCCGCCACTAACAATCTTGATGGAATCTTTAGATAACATATAAAAAATTAGCAATGATTTGTTTTCATTTTCGGCTTTAAAAACTTTTAGATAGTCTAAGTTTTTTTTACTTGCATCATAAAGCAAAAAAGGTTTATCTGTTTTATAAACATATTTTACGTTCTCCATATTTTTGGAAACGTTTTGGCTATATGTTTTCGTTGCCAGGAATAGGAGTAAAAATAATAGTAGGTTTTTCATTCTTAAGATGTTTTTTTTTCTTTTAATTCAAATCCAAATAATATTGCCGTCACTTTTTTTTGCGCTCCAAGAACCATAAATTTACTATTTTGTATCATATGTAAAATAGTTGCTGCTAATCTATCTATTTATTTCTATATTTCTTATGGATTCAATGTCCAAATCAGTGCTTTTTCTTTAGTTGCACGATAGATGGTTTGGTGTTCTTCTTTTGGTTCGTTAGAATATTGAAAAGTTATATTTTTATTGTTTTCTGCAGTTAAAATTTTGGAAAGGTTTTTTGTGTGTTTAGAAATATCAGATGCGCTTGAGCCAGCAAAC
>Ga0209572_1000981_pt1 | contig 27156 bp, 30 predicted proteins | sample EBPBio232012_DNA_FD_185867 | JGI IMG/M metagenome (GOLD analysis project Ga0209572, IMG submission 185867) | Wastewater treatment Type I Accumulibacter community from EBPR Bioreactor in Madison, WI, USA - Reactor 1_1/23/2012_ DNA (SPAdes)... | ecosystem: Engineered > Bioreactor > EBPR >...
GCAACCAATCGTATCACCCAATAACCTGCAAGCGTTCCTATTAAACCAAGAATTCCCATGAACAACCAGTTCATTTGGTAACCATAGGCTGCAACAATTCCCATTCCAATTTTAGCACTAAGAATGTGAGCCGCGCTAAAACTCATCGTAAAAATCGCCATATAACGACCTTCATGACCTTTAGGTGCTCGACTCATCGCAAACGAATTAGAAAATGGAAAAGCAAACATTTCGGCAACTGTCATAAACAACATCATGATGATTAAAATTCCTGCCCAAAAGTTGACTAAAAGTAAAAACAAACTTACCGACATAAGTAAACAACCGATGGTAACTACCTTTACCTTATTCAATTTATTGCGTTCGATGTAGCTCACTACTGGCATTTCCATAAAGAAAATAAGTATTCCATTTAAAGTAAGTAGCAAACCTGTTTGAAGTTCGTTTAAATCGAATTGCTTTTTGTGATATAATGGAATCGTGGTAAATAATTGGAAAAATAAAACACCTGTAATAACACACATAAATAAGAAGATCCAAAAAGGTCTGTCTTTAAATACAGATTCCCTATTGGCTTCAAGAAGTGCTTTTGCCTCTTTAGATTCGGCTGGTTTTTTCTTTTCTTTTACTAATAACCAAAAGATTGAAATGGCTAGAATACAAGTGGCACCATCTGCCCAAAAAAGTCCTTTGTAACCAATATTCATAATAATCAATCCGCCTAAAGCTGGTCCAGCTGCAAATCCTAGATTTATAGCAAGACGAACTAATGTCAATGCTCGAGTACGATTTTCAGGTTTGGCATAAGCACCTAGCGACACAAACATGGCTGGTCGAAACATATCGGCAACAACCATTATTGAAAATACGGCAATACAAAGTCCGATATAACTTGTGATATATTGTAAACCAAAGAACATCAATCCGCTCACAAACAAACTGAAAATCATTATTTTATAAAATCCAATTTTATCCGATAGTTTTCCACCAAGCCATGAACCCAACATAGAACCGATTCCGAAACAAACTAAAATATTTCCAATTTGTATTTCAGAAAAATGCAAATCTTCATACAGATACTTTGATAAAAATGGTAAAACCATCGTTCCAGCACGATTGATAAAGGTTATTAAAGTAAGTATCCAAACTTCTCTTCTGAAACCTCTAAAATTGTCGATATATTTGCGGAAAGCGTTTTTAAACATGAATCATTGGTTATTTTGCAAAGGTATAAAACTTTGTGGCTTTGCACCTTTGTGGTATAACAACTTTTGAACTATTTTTGTAAAAATTATTGCTATGAAAAAGTACTTTTCTTTACTATTATTATCCTTTTTTTTGTTGACCAATGCCCAAGATAAAACGGCAGAAACTTCTAAAGAGTTTCAAGATAATCTTAATTTAGACTATGCCGATAAAGAAAAGAGTCCATTAACAAAAGAAGATTTTAAAAGTTTTAAAACATTAGATTTCTTTCCAATTAGCGATAAATATATTGTTGAAGCAACTTTTGTTAGAACCAAGAAAGAGAAAGTTTTTAAAATGAAAACATCAACTGATAGGCTACCAGAGTATGTAAAATATGGTGAGTTGAGTTTTACTATTGATGGAGTAGTTTGTAAACTGAATGTTTATCAAAACATTGAGTTAATTAAAAAGCCAGGTTTTGATGATTATTTATTTCTGCCTTTTTCCGATTTGACTTCAGGCAAAGAGAGCTACATTGGAGGTCGCTATGTAGATTTAAGAATTCAAAAAGGAAAACTTTGGACGATTGATTTCAACAAAGCTTACAATCCTTATTGTGCCTATAATCATAAATATTCTTGTCCGATTGTGCCGTTGGAGAATGATTTAAGTGTTGAAATTTTAGCAGGAGTAAAGAAGTTTCATGACTGATGAAGTATTTCAATTTACATACTCATAAATTCACAGATTCTTTGGATGTTTTAGAATTGGTCAATCAATATCCTTGGGAATTTGATGCAACCATTCCAAACTATTCTATCGGAATTCATCCTTGGTATATTGATGCGAATCGTTTGGAAAATGATTTGAAAATTATAGAAGAAAAGCTTCAATTAAAGGAATGTTTAGCACTTGGCGAATGTGGTTTAGACAAGCGAATTGAAGTGCCAATGGTATTGCAAATAGAGGTTTTTGAAAGGCAAATTGCTTTAGCAGAAAAGTATCAAAAACCATTAGTTTTACACTTGGTTGCAGCTTTTGATGAATTGATTGAAATTAAAAAGCGATTGAAGATAACCATTCCAATAATCATTCACGGATTTTCTAAAAATGAACAGGTTGCAAAGCAATTGATTGATAACGGATTTTATCTTTCTTTTGGAAAATATTTATTAAGAAATCCCGATTTGGAAACCGTTTTTAAATCCGTTCCAAATGATAGATTTTTCCTCGAAACAGATACTATCGAAGAAACCTTAGAAGAAGTTTATACTTTAGCAGCAAAATACAAAAACATAAAAATTGAAGATTTGATTGAACTAGTTAATACAAATTTCACAACAGTTTTCAAATCTAATATCTAATATCAAAAATCTAATATTACAAATGGCAAAGTGGCAAGAAAGAGCTGAATTACTATTCAAACCCGAAGGATTAAATAATTTAAAAAACGCTAATGTTTTAGTGGTCGGACTTGGTGGCGTTGGTTCCTTCGCAGCCGAGTTTTTGGCTCGTGCAGGCGTTGGAAGTCTTACTATCGTTGATGGTGACGTGGTTGATATTACAAATGTAAATAGACAATTACCAGCGCTACATTCTACAGAAGGAAAGCCTAAAGTTCATGTGGTAGGCGATCGATTGATGGATATAAATCCAGAGTTAAATTTGACGAGAGTACAAGAATTCCTTTCACCAGAAAGAGCTTTTGAAATTGTAGAAGAAAAATACGATTATGTTTTGGATTGCATTGATAGCGTAACGCCAAAGTTAAATCTGATTGTTGGAGCTAAACGCAAACGAGTAAAAATCATTTCATCAATGGGCGCAGGTGGAAAAATGGAAGCTGCTAAAGTAAAAGTTGCAGACATCACCAATACGGTAAATTGTATGTTTGCTAAAACCATCAGAAGACGGTTAAAAGAGTTTAAAATTGATAAATTAAAAGTTGTTTTCTCTTCAGAAATTCAAGACGAAAGCAGTTTGAAAATGACCGATGGAAGCAACTATAAAAAATCGTTTTACGGAACTAATAGCTACATGCCAGGACTTTTTGGTTTATATATGGCGGAAACGGTGATTCGCTATTTGATTAAAAATAGTGATAAGTGATGAGTTATGAGTTATGAGTGATTAGTTATTAGTAGTTATAAATAAAAAGACTTTGCGTCTTAGTGCCTTTGTGGCCAATAAACATGATAAAAACAGTAATTTTCGATATGGATGGCGTAATTGTTGACACAGAACCTGTGCATCATTATGCTTATAACGAACATTTTAAACAATTGAATATAGAAATCACTCCAGAAATCTATGCTTCATTTACAGGAAATTCTACTAAAAATATCTTTGAAAAATTGAAAGCACATTTTAATTTAGAGGAAGATGTTCAGACATTAGTAGAAACCAAACGTAATTTATTCAATGATGCTTTCGATAAAAAGGAAGATTTATATTTATTATATGGAGTGGAAGATTTAATTAAAGAATTGCATCAAAATGGTATGCAATTGATTTTGGCTTCTTCATCTGCAAAAGTTACGATTAATAGAATTTTCAATCGATTTGATTTGCATCAATACTTTACTCATATTGTTTCTGGAGAAGATTTTCCGAAGTCAAAACCGCATCCTGCCATATTTGAACATGCTGCTTTTTTATCAGAAACACCAAGAGAAAATTGTATCGTAATTGAAGACAGCACCAACGGAATTTTAGCTGCAAAATCTGCTGGTATTTATTGTATTGGTTATGATAGTGTCAATTCAAAAATGCAAGATTATTCTAATGCTGATGAAGTGATTAGTCATTTTAATGAGTTGAGTTTTGATAGGATTAGAATGATTTCGATTTAGGATTCTCCACCTTTGGAGGAGTGCCTGAAAGGCGAGGTGGAAAAATATAATTATGAATGAAATAATTACATATATAAACGAAATTCCAATCAAAAGAAATTTTGTTGAAAATTTGCCCTATAATATTAATTTGAAATCTCGAGCAAGAGCTTTACGAAAAGCTGGAAATTATTCTGAAGTTGCTTTTTGGTTGCAAGTAAAAAATAATGGATTTCATAATATTGATTTTGATAGACAGAGAATTATTGGAAATTATATTGTTGATTTCTATGTTAAAACTTTAGGACTTATTGTTGAAATCGATGGTGAAAGTCATAATGATAAAGAAGATTATGATAAAAAGCGTGAGGAATTTCTTGAATCTTTTGGATTGAAGATATTTAAAGCTACAAATTTGAGAGTTTTACACGATTTAGATAATGTTATGAAAGAGTTGGAATTGTTTGTTATAGAACATTTTTCTTTTAAGAACGATTAAAACCACCTCAATTTAGACTACTAATTATAATATTAATTTAAAAAAAATGCCACCTCGTCCTTCGGCCACTCCTCCAAAGGAGGAGAAACCTACTAACACATTTACCTTTACCCCACAGCATCTTTATAAACTCTTAGACATCGTTCTCTAGCTTCTTTGTGATCTACAATTGGACTCGGATAATACTGAGTTTCTAGCTCAGGTATCCATTTTTTGATGTATTTCAACTCTTTATCAAACTTTTTGATTTGTTCTGTTGGATTGAAAATTCTAAAATACGGTGCAGCATCAACACCACTTCCTGCGGCCCATTGCCAATTACCAACATTACTTGCTTGTTCGTAATCTAGAAGTTTTGTTGCAAAATAAGTTTCACCCCAACGCCAATCGATTAATAAGTGTTTGCACAGAAAACTTGCTACAATCATACGAACGCGATTGTGCATATGACCAGTTGTATTTAATTCGCGCATTCCTGCATCTACAAATGGATAACCAGTTTTTCCTTCGCACCATTTTTGGAATAAACTTTCGTTGTTGTCCCATTTTATCGCATCATATTTTGGTCTAAAGCACGATTTTGAGGTATGCGGAAAGTGCCATAGAATTTGCATAAAAAATTCCCTCCAAATTAATTCTTTCAAAAAAGTTTCATTCTTACTTTGCAAAGCTTTAGCCACCATTTTTCTGATGGAAACAGCTCCAAATCTTAGATATATTCCTAAGTATGAGGTTTTGTTTAGCGCAGGAAAGTTTCGAGTTGCTTCATAATTATCAATCAAATTATTGGAAATATCAAAGGAACTTATTTTGATAGATGAAGTTTTAAAACCAATGTCAGATAAACTCAAAAAAGGATAGGAGTGAAGTGCTATTTTATTTAAGTAATCTTCAGAATTATAGTTTATTATTTGGATTTTTTTGAAGTTTTCTTTCCACTTATTCGAATAAGGAGTATAGACAACATATGGAGTTCCGTCATCTTTTACAACTTCGCTTTTTTCAAAAATAACTTGGTCTTTGCTGGTTTTGAAGTCGATATTATGTTCTTTAAAAAGATGATACAAATCTAAGTCACGTTTGCGTGCGTAAGGTTCGTAATCATGATTGGTATAAACCGATTTTATATTATTTTCAGAAATCAGTTTCTGATAAACTTCCAAAGGTGTACCATGAAAAATAGCCAATGATTTACCGATTTCTTTCAGTTGGTTTTGGATTTTATCTAACTGCTGATGAATAAAAGTTACTCTAGCATCATCTTTTGGAAGTTGTGAAAGAATGGATTCATCAAAAATAAAAATGGGAAGTACTTCTTCGTTACTATTTAAAGCATGAAAAAGCCCAACATTATCATCTAATCGTAAATCTCTTCTAAACCAGAATATGTTCATAAAAAAAGTTCAATGTCAACAACAAAAATCAAATTCAAAAATCAATTTTTAAAAATATAAATTTTCAAGTTTGATTTTTGCATTGCAATTGATTTTTGCAATTGTAATTTTTATTGATTTGTTAATAAAGTAGACATTCCACCATCTACATGGAAGATTTGTCCTGAAATCCAACTGCTTTTTTCACTTAATAAAAAACTTGCCATTTGCGCCATATCATTTGATGTTCCAACTCTTTTTAGTGGATGACGTTGTGCTGATTTTTCTTTTTTATCATCGTTGCTTAAAAATTTCTCAGCTAATGGTGTGTCGGTTAATGAGGGTGCAATTACGTTGACTCTAATTTTTGGAGCATATTCCGCAGCTAATGCTTTTGCAAATCCTTCAATTGCACCTTTTGAAGCAGCAACACTTGTATGAAAAGGCATTCCCATACTTGCAGCAACAGAGCTAAAAAGCACAATACTAGATTGATTGGAAGCAGTCAAATTGGGCAAAACCGATTGTATAACTTTCACCAAACTTATAAAATTTATTTGTAAATCACTCTCAAAAGCATCAGGTTTTAAACCTTTAAAAGGTCTTAGGTTTATGCTTCCTGGACAATAGACCAATCCGTCAATAATCTCTGGTAGTTTTGAGGTATCCAAAGTATCAGTTGTAGCATCAAATGGAATGTGTGTTACGTGCATTTCTGCAATTTCTTCATTGGTTCTTGAAGCTACAAAAACCTTGTTTTCATATTGTAATTCTTTTGCAATGGCTAATCCAATTCCATAAGAACCTCCAATTAGTAGTATGTTTTTCATTGTTTTATCCTTTAAATTCACCAAACAATTCAATTATTTTTTTTCTTCTAAAGTCAAATATTTCATTCAATTTTGGTTTTACTAAAAATGGATGCACTAATTGTCCTAAAATTCCCATTGGAACTTTATAATCTACAATATCTTCCATTTCAACACCACCAGGAATTTCTTTTAGAAAATGTTTGTGATGCCAAAGAGAATAAGGACCGAAACGTTGTTCATCTACAAAATATTTTTTGTCTTGAACATGTGTAATTTCGGTAACCCATTTCATTGGAATTCCTAAAACAGGAGTTACGATATATTGAATTATTTGTCCAGCAAACATTGCTTTTTCGTCTCCAGAAAGTGTTTTAAAACCCATATAATCTGGTGTGATTATCTTTAAGTTTTTTGGATCTGACAAAAATGCCCAAGCTTCGTCAATAGAAATAGGAAGATTTTGTTTAGTATGTAGTCTATAAATTTTCATTTATGTAGTGCTTTTAATTCGTTGTAAAGGTAATAAATGTTTAACTATTTAAAATATTCGTTAAACAAAAAATAACATCATTTAAGTTTAAATTAACATTTGAAGCCGATACAATTCGTAATTTTGGAACTCTAAAACAAATGATATGAAAAAAATATTTATTTTATTAGCAATTGCGATTGCTAATTTTGCCGTTGAAGCACAGGTGAAAACACCACAACCAAGTCCAAAATCTGTTTTAAATCAAGTAGTTGGTCTTACAGATGTAACTATAGAATACTCTCGTCCAAGTGCGAAAGGAAGAGTTGTTTTTGGTGATTTAGTTCCTTTTGGAAAGTTATGGAGAACTGGTGCTAACGCGAATTCTACTGTATCTTTTAGTGAAGATGTAGTTGTTAATGGTACAACAGTTAAGAAGGGTAAATATGCTATTTTTACGTTGCCAAAAGCTGATATGTGGGAAGTTATACTTTACACAACTACAGATAACTGGGGTTTACCAGAAAATTATGATGTTAACAAAGTAGCGGTAAGTTTAAATGTTGATCCAATAATGCTTAATAACCATGTTGAATCTTTTACAATTGGAATCAACAATTTAACAAATGATAGTGCTACTTTAGATATTTCTTGGGAGAAAACTATGGTTTCAGTGAAATTTGAAGTGCCAACGCAAAAGGCTGCAATGGCTAGTATTGCTAAAGTTTTGGCAGGTCCAACAGCAGGAGATTATTTTTCATCTGCACAATACTACTACCAATCTAATGGTGATTTGAATAAAGCCTTAGAGTACGTAAATAAGGCTGTAACAATGGTTAAACCAGGTGAAGAAGCTCCTTATTGGCACTTGCGTTTAAAATCTTTAATTCAAGCAAAACTTGGTGACAAAAAAGGCGCTATTGAAACAGCAAAATTATCATTAGCAGGTGCTGAAAAAGATGGTAATGGTGATTACGTTAAAATGAACAACGATAGTATAAAAGAATGGAGTAAGAAATAATTTACTTTTCACATAAAAAAAAAGGTCCCATTAATTGGGACTTTTTTTTTTATGCAGTGATTTCAGTAGTAGTATTCTTTTCTTTTAGAATAAATTGTGATAGCATGGACAGTAGAATTGTAAGCAAAGCACCAATAAAATTAAGCCATAAGAAACTTACTACATCCAAATAATAAATGTAAAAGATAGTTAATTGACTGACTACAGCACTCCAAAAAATGGCTCTTGCTTTTACAAATTTGATGTAAAATCCAACCAAAAATATTCCCAATACTGTACCATAAAAAATAGAACCTACTATGTTTACTAATTGGATTAAGTTTTCAAATAGTGTTCCGATGCAGGCAAAAAGTATTGCAACAACACCCCAAAGTAGAGTAAAATATTTTGTAGCATTCACATAGTGCTTTTCAGATTTTTCACCTTTTACATTACGTTTGTACAAATCAATAGCAGTGGTAGATGCCAATGCAGTTAGTCCAGAAGCAGAAGAAGACATAGCTGCCGATAATATTACAGCAAGTAATAATCCAATGAGTCCTTTTGGTAAATAGTTTAGAATGAAATAGAGAAATACATAATCTTTATCATTAGTTTCTGCTTTTGGATCGGCTTTGGCAATTAAATCTTTAGCTTGATCACGCAAATCTTTTTCTTTTCCAGAAATTGCCAATAATTTACTTCTAAGAATTGGATTGTCATAATTTTGATTTAAATGATCCATATAAAGTAAATTGTACTCTTTCTTTTCTTCAGTAAGCGCTTTTAGTTGGGTTTCTAAACCATGATATTGATTAGCATATTCTGATTTCTCAATTGCTATTTTATTGACAGGGTTAAAGTTTAGTGGAACATCATTGAATTGAAAAAACACAAAAACCATTACTCCAGTAAGTAGAATAAAGAACTGCATCGGTACTTTTAGAAATCCGTTCATAATCAAACCTTTTTGGCTTTCTCTATCTGATTTTCCTGATAAATAGCGTCCAACTTGCGATTGGTCTGTTCCAAAATAAGATAGCATTAAAAAGAAGCCACCTGTAATTCCACTCCAAAAAGTGTAACGAGTTTCTGGGTCAAACGAGAAATCTACAATATTCATTTTGTCGTTAGCACCAGCAATATGCATTGCATTACTGAAAGTCATTTCGTTGGGTAACATATGTAAAATAAGATAGAATGTGATAAACATTCCGCTCATGATGACAAACATTTGTTGTTTTTGAGTAACGTTTACCGCTTTAGTTCCTCCAGAAAAAGTGTAGATGATTACTAAAATTCCGATGATGATATTTAGTAAAGTTAGGTTCCAACCCAATAATGTAGATAAAATAATAGCTGGAGCATAAATGGTCAAACCGGTTCCTAAACCGCGTTGAATAAGAAATAGAATGGAAGCAAGAGAACGCGTTTTTAAATCGAACCGTTGTTCTAGATATTCATATGCAGTAAATACTTTTAATCGATGGTAAATAGGTATAAATGTGTAACATATTACTACCATTGCAATAGGTAAACCGAAATAGAATTGTACAAATCCCATTCCGTCATGATAGGCTTGACCTGGTGTTGATAAAAATGTAATAGCACTGGCTTGGGTTGCCATTACAGAAAGACCGACTGTCCACCAATTGGTTTCTTTATTTCCTAAAATGTAATCTTCTACATTTTTACTTCCTTTAGTTTTGTAAACCCCATAAATCACTATAAATAAGAGTGTTACTGAAAGTATAATCCAATCTATTTTTTGCATATTACGAGAAGATTTGCATTAACATAAAAAAAATAATAATGTAAATGGCATTCATTACTAATAGCCAAGTATAATTATTACTCCATTTGTTTTGTTTTTTTGATTCCATAGTTATTTTCCAATTGCAATCATGTTAGCTAATAATCTAAAAGCACCAGGAACGCCTTCTGGTAATTCTCTAAAGAAACTTATTCCGGTATAAATGTAATTTCCTTTACCATATTTTGCCACTAGTATAGCACCATCTTTGGCTTTTTCTCCATTATCGTTAGATGAAATTATTGGTATGAAATTGGCATCCCATTCACTTGGATAATACAACCCTTGTTCTTGTTTCCAACCTTTAAAGTCTTCTGGAGTAATTTTGTTTGGATAGTTCAAAATAGGATGATTTGGATTTAAAAATCTAACTTCTGCATTTTCTTCGGTTACTCTATCGCGAGATATTTTCAATGGAAAAGGTGCTATTTCTTTGGTAACTAAATCGTCTAAAGTATTGTATTGAACAATCATCGTTTTACCATTTTTAACAAAATCAAAAAGAATATTTTGTTTGAAGCCAAGAGTTGAAATCACATTGTAAGCACGAATTCCGGTCATTACAACATCAAAATTTTGAAGTTTTTCAGTAGAAATTTCTTCTGGTTTTAGGATAGAAACTTCATAACCCATTTGCGTCAAGCTTTTAGGAACTTCATCACCTGCACCCATTATGTAAGCTATTTTTTCTGCTTTAGTTTTAATGTTCAACTTTATGGCTTTTGCTTCTGCAGGCTTTAAAACCATTTGCTTGTAAATGTGCGGATAATTGATATCTATTTTTTCTTTATCAAAGGTTTGTCCGTTAATAGTAATGATGCTTTTCAAAGTTACATCAGATGCTTCTTTTGAAGGCGTTACATTGAAAACAGCTAATTGTTCTTCATCTTTTTTTGTCAATGTAAACGGAATTGAAGATGGTGAAACTATCCAATTTTGTGGAACATCTAATTTAACCGAACCTGAAATATTTTCTTTACCAGCTTTTATTTTTATAACAACAGCTTTTTCTTTATTATTCGGAAAAATATACACTTTTTCTTGAATAGAAGAAGTTGCAACAGGAACCACATCAAGAGGTTGATAAACTTCACCTTTTACATCGTCGTTGTATTTGTATACTATATTTTTATCAAAAAGAATTTCAACTCCTTCAATTATGATATGAAAACGAACAGAGTTTTTTCTTATAACATCAGGTTTGCCAATATTTTCTTGATTTTCAACTTTATACATTCCTTCGGAAGCTGTTTCATTAAGCCAATATGGATTTGTATAATCACTTTTTGAATCTATTTTATAATTAAGATTATCATTGTATAGAATGTTTTTTTCTAATATTCTAACTTTGAATTTCTTTTCAAATGATGGAGTTACGCCACCTAATTCCATTCGTGCATTGCTTCGATTGATTATTTCTAATTTTACATTAATGGTTTGATTTTCTGACGTTTCTTGAACATCGGCAACTGCTTCTAAATATAAACCTGCACAACTAGCAATTACCTTTTTAATCTCTTCCGATTTGATTGTTTTCCAATGATTATCTCCTAATTTTTGAATTAAATCATAAGCTTTTACTAATTCTGTGATACTTGCTTCTGGATTTTTGAAATCAAAATTCTTTTGAACATTTTCTAGGATAATTCCAATAGCATTTCCACCTTTTACTCGATTCCATGAAGTATCAATTCCTTCAAATAAATTGGTTTTATCGTTTAAAGTTTCACCTTTCAGAAATTCTAAATATTCGTCTTCTTCACCACGAGTTCCGGTATTTCCGAAACCTTGCGATTGATGACAACTTCTACTTAAAGCTGCAATTTCTTGATTGGATTTGCCAAATTGTTCATAATAAACGCCTATTTGAAATTTGCTTAAATTAGTTTTGTCGGCTTTTTCAAATTTTTCTTTACTTCCATAAAACCACCATGAGGTATTGAAAAACACACGTTTGGGTTGCCAAGTAGCAACGTATTGCAATTGATTTGGAAAAACAGAGGCATCGTTAGTTTTATCAAAAGCTTCCATGCTCAACATTGCAGAAGCCGTGTGATGACCATGAGTCGTTCCTGGTGAACGATGATCAAATCGATTGATAATTACATCGGGTTGAAATTTTCTAATTGCCCAAATCACGTCACTTAATACTTGTTCTTTATCCCAAATTTGTAATGTTTCATCAGGAGTTTTAGAATAACCAAAATCATTGGCACGAGAGAATAATTGTTCGCCACCATCAATTTTTCGAGCTTCAATAAGTTCTTGTGTTCTAATGACACCAAGTAATTCGCGAAGTTCAGGACCAATTAAATTTTGTCCACCATCGCCACGAGTTAAAGAAAGGTAACCTGTACGTGCATTTTTTTCGTTAGATAAATACGAAATTAAACGTGTGTTTTCATCATCAGGATGCGCTGCAACATAGAGTACAGAACCTAAAAAGTTTAGTTTTTCAATTTGATGATATATTTCAACAGCATTTGGTTTTTGAGGTCGTTGACCAAAAACAATGAAAGAGGAAAGAAGGAATAGAAAAGAATAATATTTCTGCATTGGGTACTATTATTTTGCAATAGCATCAAATGTAGCAATAATTATAAAGTGAAGTTTTATTTTTTTAAAATTTGGAATTTCTTTAACAAAAAAAAGCAACATCATTTTGATATTGCTTTATATGATTTAGGCTACTTTTTTATTTTACAACAATAAAATAAGTAGTAGTATGATAATTATTATAGCTCCAATAGATAGGTAAACGCCATTCCCAGTTGATTTTAAAGTTTTTTTAATTGCTTTAACTTCTTTTCTAAGTTCTTTTTTTTCTGAAGAATTTAAATTGGATTTATCCATTTTTTTAATTTCCTCTAATCTGTTTAGTAGTACTTTAACTTCTGCAGGAACTTCTTTTGGATTGGTTGATGATGTAGGCTCTTTTTCATTAATTGCAAATGCATTGCTAGGAAAGATGGTTACAGTTAGTAACAACATCATGGTGTAGAAAGTAAATTTTTTCATTTTGTTTCAATTTTAGTTAAACCTAATTTGTAGGTGTAAAATTGATAAATGATTGGATTAAATGTGTTATATAATTTGTTGTAAATTTTACATAAATCACATTTTATTTTAATTATAATCGACCAGAATCTTTATGTTGATTGATATAATTAAGTTGATGTTCAGCAACATAATTTCTGAAAAGAATTACTAATGAATCGTAATATTTTTCTAGATTTTTTACATTCATTTTTGGATTACTATCAATAGGAATTGTGATAGGCATTTCATTTAAGTACTTTGATAATTCAGGATAATTTTCTTGAATCACCATTGTAATTTTTAAAATTTTAGCATTAATGTCTTCTTCAGTTTCCATAATTTTACGACTATTGGGAAGTGTAAATTTACGGACTTTAATCTAAATAAGATGTTAAATAAGTATATACTTTTTCTGTAGGTAAACCAACAACATTTGTGTAAGAACCTTCAATTTTGTATATACCAATTAGCCCAATCCATTCTTGAATTCCATAAGCTCCAGCTTTGTCAAAAGGTTTGTAGTTGTCTAAATAGTAGCGTATTGAATCGTCAGACAACTCACTGAAAGAAACTTTGGTTATATCAAAAATGGTTTCAGTTTTAGTATTTGTTTTAAAACAAACCGATGTAATTACTTCGTGTGTTTGATTAGAAAGGGATTTTAAAATTTGAAAAGCATCATTATAATCCTTTGGTTTGCCCAATGCTTTGTCATTTAACCAAACTAAAGTATCGCTCGTTATTAAGATTTCGTTGTCCGCTAATTCACCTTCAAATGCTTTTGCTTTTAGTTCGGCTAAATAGTTGGTAATTTCTTCTGCTTTCAAATTATCAGGGTAAATTTCTTCAATTTCTTTTAACCTAATTTCAAATTGTAGATCGAAATCTTTAAAAAATTGTTGACGCCTTGGTGAACCTGATGCTAGAATAATTTTATAATTTTTAAGCATTGTTTTTGATGTTTAAAGTGACCACAGCAATAGATAAAATTCCGAAGAAAATAATCCATTTTAAAAACGTGCTTATTTTTTTATAATCGTTGTTTTCTTTAGCATTCCAAATTTGAACTAAACACATTATCATTGGAGTAACAACTAAAGCTAAAATGTAGGCAAGACCATAAAATAAGTTATTTTCAAATAAATAAGTCTTAGAATAAAACAACAAATATAAACTTGGAATTAATAATAATGTAAAAGCAATAATTTTTGTTTTAGAAACTCCAATTACAATAGGCAATGTTTTCATATCTTGTAAAGTATCACCTTTTACATCTTGAATATCTTTAATTATCTCACGAACTAGATTGATGATAAAAGCAAATTTGGCATAATCTAAAAGGATACTAAAAGCCAAAGTCATTTGTTTTCGATTGACATCAAAAGTATTTGGAAAAATATCAAACATTCCGATGATGATAACACTAAAAGCTAGCAACAAAGCCACCACAACATTTCCAACTAAAGCAATTTGTTTTAGCGTACTTGCATAAAAATAGAGTAGAGTAGCAATTAAAACAAAAACTACAGCAAAATTGGGATGTGAAACAGAATTAGCAAGAATAAATCCACATGCAACTCCAGTAATTGTTAGTGAAGCATAAATAATATAAGCCTTTGATTCAGAAATTGATTTGCCAATAATTGTCTTATTTGGTTTGTTTTCTGCATCGGTTTCTTGATCAAAAATATCGTTAATTACATAACCTCCAGCAGCAATTAAAATGGTTGCTAAAATTAGCAAAGTATATTGCCAATACCATAACGAAAGAGGAATATTAATGAGTTCTAAATATCCAAACCGAATAACAAGTTGCATTAAGGCAATTAAAAGTAGGTTTTGGTATCGTATTAATTTTAGGTATTTCATTTTATTGTAATCTTATTTCTTCTATTTCAACTTCATGCTTAGTATTTTGTAATTCTAACTTTTAATCATGTTTTCCATCATAATACAAATGCCATTTTCCTTGTACTTTCATGACTTGTTCGATGACTTCCCTTACAGCTCCTTTTCCTCCATTTTTATGAGAAATATATTTTGAAATTGCTTTAATTTCAGCAACGGCATCTTGAGGACATGTTGGCAAACCTACCAATTGCATCACATGATAATCAGGAATATCGTCACCCATATATAACACATTTTCTGGTTGGATGTTGTATAATTCTGTGTATTCCTTGAAGGTTTCTACTTTGTTTGGAGAAGCCAAATGAATGTCGGTAATTCCTAAATTTCTCAAGCGAATTCGCACACCTTCATTATTTCCGCCAGATATTATACATACATTGTAGCCACTTTCAATAGCTGCTTTCATGGCAAAACCATCGCGAATATTCATGATTCTCAACATCTCACCATTTTGAGAAACGTGAACAGAACTATCTGTTAAAACACCATCAACATCAAAAATAAAGGTGTCAATTGTATTCATTATTTCTTTATAACTTTTTGCCATTATCGATAATAGATTTGGTTAGAATTTTATAGATTTCTTTCTGATTTTCATCGTTCAAGATTGCTAAATGTTTATTTATTGTAGAAGTATCATTTCGTTTTGCAGGACCAGTTTGCGCTTCGTTTGGTTCCATAACCTGTATTTTTTTTGCAGATTCCAAAATTAAAGGCTTTAGAATTTCAAATGGTACATTATGCTCTGTACAAATATCACTTCCTATTTTATATAAATGATTCACAAAATTACTTACAAATACTGCCGAAACATGTAACGATTTTCGTTGCTCCGAAGTTACTTCAAATATTTTATCCGAAATAGCATTGGCAACTTCTTTCAAAACTTTTAAATCTGATTCATTTTCTGCTTCTAAACACAAAGGAACTTCTTTGAAATTGACTTCTTTTTTCTTGGATAGAGTTTGCAATGGATAGAATACACCTTTTCTATTAGTATCTGATAGTTCATCCATAGCAACACTTCCCGAAGTATGAACAACTAATTTATCAGAAAAAAGTAACGATTTTGAAACCGACGAAATAGCATCATCAGAAACTGAAATTATATATAAATCAGCATTTTTTAATTGAGAAATATCATTTGTAATTTTGTCATAATCAATGATATGAGTTATGGATTCAACATTTCGAGCATATACTTGAACTACTTCTAAAGTTGTAGTTTTAGCAATAGCTTTTATCAGATGTTGTGCAACATTACCCGAACCAATTATTGTAATTGAAATCATTCGGTAAAAATATTGAAAATATATTTTATTGCACTAGTAAAAATTAATATTCTCAACGTCTCTTAAAAATCCCTTAAAACGTTGTTATAATTTTTAAAAAATCAACTATTTTAATTTACTTTTGTGACACTTTAAAAAAATCATTCCAAATTCATCATGGAAAAAATTAAATCTATACTTTTCTCAACACGTTTAATGGCAGTTTTATTTATTGGTTATGCTGTAGCAATGGCAGCAGGAACTTTTATTGAAAGTGCTTACAATACGGATACTGCTCGAATTATTATCTATAATGCTTGGTGGTTTGAAGCAATTCATATCTTTTTCTTAATCAATTTCTTTGGAAATATTTCAAGATATCAATTGTGGAAAAAAGAGAAATGGGCTACGTTGTTATTACACTTGTCATTTATATTTATAATTATAGGTGCAGCAATTACAAGATATATCAGTTACGAAGGAATGATGCCAATTAGAGAAGGTGAAGCTTCAAGTCAAATTTACTCGGATAAAAATTACCTTACTTATTTTGTTGATGGCGAATATAAAGGAGAAGTTAAGAGAAGGGTTTTCGAAGAAGCGTTACTACTTTCTCCAATTACTGATAATGATTTTTCTTTTAAAGATAAATTTGCAGACAATCAATTTGAAGTTACTTACAAAAATTTTGTAATGGATGCCAAAGAAACCATAAAAGAAAATCCAAATGGGATTTTACATCTTAAAATGGTTGAATCTGGAGGAGGTCAACGACACGAGCATTATTTAAAAGAAGGAGATGTTCAAAATATTCACAATGTTTTATTTGCATTAAATAATTATACCAAAGGAGCTATAAACATTATTATTAAAGATGGAAACACTTCAATCGAAGCTCCTTTTGAAGGAAATTTTATGCGAATGGCGGATAAATTGCAAGGAAAAGTTGAAAAAGATATTTCACAACCATTAATGTTTCGATCTTTATATAATATGGGTGGAGCACAATTTGTTTTTCCAGACCAACCAATTAAAGGGATAAAAGATTATGTTTCAAGTGGTGATTATAAAAATAAAAAAGGAGAAGACGCTTTGATTGTTACAATTAAATCTGGTGGACAAGAAAAAGATATAACACTTGTTGGTTCTAAAGGAAAGCAAGGAACTCCGCAAAGTATAAAGGTAGGAAAACTTGATTTTACAATATTTTTTGGAAGTAAAGTGTATACAGTTCCTTTCAGTATTAAACTAAATGATTTTATTGCAAATAAATATCCTGGAACAGAAAAAAGGTATTCTTCATATGAAAGTAAAGTAACTGTAATTGATGGTAAAGAAAAGTTTGATGCCAGAATATTTATGAATAATATATTAGACTATAAAGGGTTTAGATTTTTTCAAGCTTCTTTTGATCCAGATGAAAAAGGAACTGTTTTATCTGTGAATCATGATTTTTGGGGTACTTTAATTACCTATATTGGTTATTTTATTTTATTCTTTGCTATGATGGCCATATTGTTCACAAAACACTCTCGTTTTGCTGATTTGAAACGTAAATTGGAAGTGATTAAAGATAAAAAATCGAAATTAATTACCATTTTAGTATTAATGTTATCTTTCACTGGATTTTCTCAAAATCATGATAACCACGATGGTCACAATCACGGAACAGAAAAAGTTCCTGTTAAGAGTGTAAAATTTAACTACATTGATTCTATTTTAAAATATAAAGTTTCAGAGAAACACGCAGCTCAATTTGGACGATTGGTAATTCAAGATGAAGGTGGAAGAATGAAGCCAATTAATACATTTTCTTCAGAATTACTTAGAAAAGTTAGTAAGAGTGATACGTATAATGATATGAATTCTGATCAAGTATTTGTATCCATGACTCAATTTCCTGTTGCTTGGTATGAAGTTCCATTGGTTTACATTAAAAAAGGAAATGATAGTATTAGAAAAATTATCGGAATTGATAAAGATGAAAAATATGCTTCTTTAAAGTCATTTTTTGATGCCAAAGGAAATTATAAATTGTCACCTTACTTAGAATCGGCATACAAAGCACAAGTTCCGAGTAAATTTGAAACAGATTTCATAGAAACTGATAAAAAAGTAAACCTATTAAATACTGCTTTGAGTGGTCAAATTTTAAAAATATTTCCTATTCCTAATGATGAAAATAATAAATGGGCATCCTATTTAGAAATAAATCATGCCACTGGAACTTCGTTGGATACCATAAAAAATGCTCTTCCAATTTATCTAGATGCTTTGATGAAATCATCTCAAGATGATAATTATACTATGGCAAATACTTTCTTAGTTGGAATTGAAAATTTCCAGAAGAAAGTTGGCAAAGCGGTAAGGCCAAGTGATGATAAAATTGATTCTGAAATTATGTATAATAAATACGATATTTTCAAAAATCTTTATTATTTATATATGCTTTGCGGAGTTATAATGTTATTGTTTACCATTGTAAACATCTTTTTTGAGAAGAAATCAATTAGATTAATAATCAATGGTTTTCATATATTCATTGCACTTTTATTTGTTTTACATACCTTAGGATTAATTGCAAGATGGTATATCTCAGGACACGCACCTTGGAGTGATGCTTATGAAAGTATGATTTATGTGGCTTGGGCAACGATGTTTTTTACTTTAGCTTTTGATAGAAAATCTAAATTAACTATTGCATCAGGAACATTTGTAGCCTCAATGATTTTGATGATTGCTCATTGGAATTGGATGGATCCTGCCATTGCTAATTTACAACCAGTTTTAAATTCGTATTGGTTGATGATTCACGTTGCGGTAATTGTAGCTAGTTATGGGCCATTTACACTTGCAATGATTTTAGGTGTCGTGGCTTTAATTTTGATGTTATTCACCAACGAAAAGAACAAAGCTAAAATGAGTTTGAACATCAAAGAAATCACTTATATCAACGAAATGGCTTTAACCATAGGTTTAGTAATGCTTACCATTGGAAATTTCCTTGGTGGACAATGGGCAAATGAATCTTGGGGTAGATATTGGGGCTGGGATCCAAAAGAAACTTGGGCTTTAATTAGTATTATGATTTATGCATTTGTAATACATGCTCGTTTCGTTCCTGCTTTACGTGGTTTATGGATTTATAATTTGATGAGTATTGTTGCTTTCTATTCCATTATGATGACTTATTTTGGAGTGAATTTTTATCTAACAGGTTTACATTCTTATGCCAGTGGAGATAAAGTTGTTACTCCAGTTGAATTCTATTATTCACTTGTAGGATTAACAATCTTAGCGACATTTGCTTATTTCAAATACAAAAAAATCTTAAAGAATTAGACATAAAAAAGGTTCAACAATCATGTTGAACCTTTCTTTTTTTAATTAGGGTTTAAAATAATTATACTTTTCCTAAAGTATATAATTGTTCCATTGTTGGCGTTTTACTTCCACCAGCTGGCTCAAGAGTAATACCGAATGCTTCAGCATCAGAAGTTCCGCTAACAGCAAATAACTTTTCGTTGTTTCCTTTGAAATCCTCTAATAATCCAATACTTGTTGGAGTTAGAGTAGGGCTCAATTTTAAAGACCATATTTGATAAACTTTTCCTTCTGGAGGCACAGGTAATCCTTTAGCATCTACATAAACTGTTGAAGTTTCTTTGTTCCAATAAATTTTTGCAAAAGAAGTAGGAGCAACTGTTTGACCAGCCAAGTTAACAATTGTATTTTTTTCGTCTCTAATAACATTCAACGCCGTTGCAGTTTCTTTGCTTTTTAATTCCAATTCCACTACTGATTTTTGAAGATTTGATTTTTCAGTTTCAATAGTATTCAATTGTTGTGAAGTTGAATTTAATTGGGTATACTGATATCCTATTCCGACTAACAATGCTATTGAAGCTGCCCAACCTAAATATTGAGCTCTGTTAGATTTTGGTTTCATATCAACCACTTTTCCATGTTTCAATTCTAATTTAGCCTTAATTTTTTCAAAATTTTCTGCAGAAATATTTGGAGAAAAACTGCTTGATAAATTTAGAATAGCTTTTTCAATTGAAATGATTTCTTGACTTACAGCCGGATTGATCTTTGCCAATTCGCTAATTTCCTTAGTTTCATTTTCGTTTAATAAGCCATAAACGTAAAGTTCTAAGTTTCCTGATTCTATATATTCTTGTGTGTTCATTATACTTGTAAATAAGTTCTTAAATCATTGATACAATTTCTATTTTGTGTTTTAACAGTTCCAAGTGGAATTTCAAGTTCGTCAGAAGCTTCTTGTTGTGTGTATCCTTGAAAGAATAACAATTCAATTAATTGGATGCACTTTGGTTTTAATTTTTTTACGAATTCTTGAATTCCTATCGTATCGATACGATTGATTAACTTGTTGCTGTCGTCTAACAGATGTACGAAATTATCAGATGATAGGTTTTTTTGACTGTTATTATATCCTTTAGAACGAAGTTTATCTATTGCAGTATTTCGGGCAATATTCAACATCCAAGTGTATAAACGTCCTTTGGAATCATTATAAGATTCAATATTTTTCCAAATCTTTACAAAGACTTCTTGAAGTACATCTTCGGCTTCATCAGTTTCTTTTACCAAATTAGAAATTACTGCAAAAAGACTTTTTGAGTACATATCATACATAATAGTAAACGCTCGGTCGTCTTTATTTAAAATTAGCGGAATCAGTTGTTCTTGTGTCATAAGCTTTTGGGTTTGTTCAAAATTAATAAAATTATTTAGAGTAATTTTATCTACGTAAAGTGACAACTTATGGTTTTATAAAATATAAAATTTAACATTTATTTATATATTGATAAGTGAACTACACCTGACTTTATTACGTAATTTTATAAAAAAATAAATAACTATGAAAACAAAATTTATAGCATTGTTATCTGTATTTATGCTTGTTAGTTGTAAAAATGAAGCACAAACAAATGCTAAATCTGAGTTGATTGCAAAAACTGAAACTATGAATAAAGAAAACATTTGCCAATTTAAGGTTAAAGATTTAAGTGGCGATGAATTTGATTTTGCTTCTCTAAAAGGAAAGAAAATACTAATTGTGAACACAGCGTCTAAATGTGGATTGACTCCTCAGTACAAAGACTTAGAGGCGATTTATGAAAAATACAAAGACAAAAATTTTGTAATTGTTGGATTTCCTGCCAATAATTTTGGAAAACAAGAACCTGGAACAAATGATGAAATTGGTGCCTTTTGTCAGAAAAATTATGGTGTAACTTTTCCTATGATGAGTAAGGTCTCTGTAAAAGGAAGTGATATGTGTGAATTGTATCAATTCTTAACTCAAAAATCTAGAAATGGTTTGCAAGACAGTCAAGTAGAATGGAATTTTCAAAAATATTTAATTAATGAAAATGGTGAATTAGAAAAAGTAGTTTCGCCTCAAGTACTTCCTACAGATGCAGAAATTGTAGATTGGATTTCAAAATAAATAGAGAAAGAAATAAAATTAATCCCTTTGCTAGTAGTAAAGGGATTTTTTATATGCAACGAATTAGTAGCTTCAAATAATTTTATTTACTTTTACACACCAAACAACCACTTCATTATGAGTCAAAAAATATTACTCACTGCAAAAGAAGTTAACATCATTCTACATCGTTTGGCTTGTCAGTTAATTGAGAAGCATCTTGATTTTTCTGAAACTGTTTTAATAGGTTTACAACCAAGAGGAAAGTTTCTGGCAGAGCGAATTAAGCAAATTTTAGAGCAAGAATACAAAGTAGCAAGCATTCAACTTGGTTTTTTAGACATAACATTTTTTAGAGATGATTTTCGTCGAGGTGAAAAACCATTAGAAGCCAATAAAACCCAAATAGATTTTTTAGTAGAAAATAAAAAAGTGGTTTTCATTGATGATGTTTTGTATACAGGAAGAAGCATTAATGCAGCATTAACAGCAATTCAATCGTTTGGAAGACCATCTGAAGTAGAACTTCTGACTTTGATTGACCGAAGATTTAGTCGTCACTTACCAATTCAACCCGATTATAGAGGAAGACAAGTAGATGCCATAAATAATGAAAAAGTGAAAGTTTGCTGGATTGAAAATGATGGTGAAGATGCTGTTTATTTGATTTAGATAAAGTAATTACAACTACAACACAACTAACTATATAAATGAAAGAATTAAGTGTAAACCATTTATTAGGAATAAAATACCTTGTAAAAGAAGACATCGATTTGATTTTTGAAACTGCTGACCATTTTAAAGAAGTCATCAATCGACCTATTAAAAAAGTACCTTCTTTGAGAGATATTACTATTGCTAACATCTTTTTTGAAAACAGTACGAGAACAAAATTATCATTTGAATTAGCTCAGAAAAGACTTTCAGCTGATGTTATAAGTTTTTCAGCAGCACAATCATCGGTTAAAAAAGGAGAAACACTTATTGATACGGTAAATAATATACTTTCAATGAAGGTGGATATGGTGGTGATGCGTCATGCTAATCCTGGAGCAGCTTATTTTTTATCTCAAAATGTTAAAGCAAGTATTGTAAATGCTGGTGATGGCGCTCATGAACATCCAACACAAGCTTTATTAGATAGTTTTTCTATTAGAGAAAAATTAGGTGAAGTAGCAGGAAGAAAAGTGGTTATTGTAGGTGATATTTTGCATTCGCGTGTAGCACTTTCAAATATTTATGCCTTGCAAATGCAAGGTGCAGAAGTTAAAGTGTGCGGACCAAAAACATTAATTCCAAAATATATTGAAAGTCTAGGAGTTTCTGTTGAACCTAATTTAAGAAAAGCTCTAGAATGGTGTGATGTAGCCAATATGCTTCGAGTTCAGAACGAACGTATGGATGTAAATTACTTTCCATCAACTAGAGAATATGCACAACAATATGGTGTCGATAAAGCGTTATTAGATTCGTTAAACAAAGAAATAGTAATCATGCACCCTGGACCAATAAATCGTGGAGTTGAAATTACTTCTGATGTAGCAGATTCTCAACAATCGGTTATTTTAGATCAAGTTGAAAATGGGGTTGCAATTCGAATGGCAGTGATTTATTTATTAGCTTCAAAAATAAAACAATAAATGAAAGTAGATCAAAAAGGGCATACAACGACCATAAAGGATACTCAAGGTAATGTAAATTCATTTCTTGAAAAAGTAACACATGAACACAATAGTTTTAAATCTCAAAATTTAATTCTAGACATTACTCATGATAAAGAAGTTACTTTAAAGGACATTAAATTGTTTTCTGATTTATCAAAAGCTCACCAAAAAGGAAAGAAATCATTCGTAATTGTTGCCGATGGAATCGATTTTAATGCTGTACCAACAAAGTTATTAGTTGTTCCATCACTACAAGAAGCACACGACATTATTGAAATGGAAGAAATTGAACGCGATTTAGGATTTTAAAAATATGAAATCGCCACTAACACTATTTTGCGAATGCAAAACCCTTGAAAATAGCGATACATATGCTCCAATAAAATAATTAATATTTACATATGAAATTAGACAACAAAACAATAGTATACATATACATAGGAGTTTTATTTATTTTAACTTACTTATTTGCTAGTAGATTAATTACAAGTTTAAAAACGCAAGAATTTGATTATCTAAGACTTTCAGTAAATCTTGGACTATTAATATATATCATAATTAAAGTAGTGAAGTTGGGTAAAATTGAGAATGATAAAACTGAGTCAGATGGAAAATAAAAAATTAGCTTGGTTTCTTCTTATATGTTCTACATTACTTTTAAGTTTAAATATTTATAGAGTATCGATGGGAAGTGAAAATAATTATTTTGGAATTATTTCTAACGTGCTTTTGATTATTGCAATGCTTGTTAGTATATTTCAGAAAAAAAAATAAGGAATAAGGTCAAATAAATGAAACTTACTATACTAGGCTGTTACGCTGCTACTCCAAGAACCATTTCCAATCCAACATCACAAGTTTTAGAAATAAAAAATCGTGTGTTTTTAATTGATTGTGCAGAAGGTACTCAAGTGCAATTGCGAAAAAGCAAAGTCAAGTTTTCTAAAATTAACCACATCTTTATTTCCCATCTTCATGGTGATCATTTTTATGGATTAGTTGGATTAATATCAACTTTTATGTTGCTCAACAGAGAAAGTGATTTAACTGTTTATGGTCCAAAAGGAATCAAAGAAATCATTCTACTTCAATTACGAGCTTCTGGTTCTTACACAGGTTATAATTTATATTTTCACGAGTTAGAATCCAATGAATCTGAAACTATTTTCGAAGACGATAGAGTAGTGGTGAAGACCATTCCACTGAAACATCGAGTTTATACCAACGGATTTCTTTTTCAAGAAAAAAATATAGAGCGAAAGTTAAATGTAGAAGCTGTCGAAAATTATGAAATAGATAAAGTATATTTCAACAAAATTAAATATGGTGGCGATATTACTTTAGATAGCGGAACCATTATTCCAAATTCTGAACTAACTTTTGATCCACAAGTTGCTAAAAGCTATGCTTTTTGTAGTGATACTATGTACGATGAATCTATAATTCCACTTATTGAAAACGTAGATTATTTGTATCACGAAAGTACTTTTCTAGAAAGTGAAGCCCATCTTTCTGAGCGAACTATGCATTCAACAGCAAAACAAGCCGCTACAATTGCTTTAAAAGCAAAAGTTAAACATCTTATACTTGGACATTATTCTACACGCTATGGTAACATAGAATACTTTAAAACCGAAGCTCAAACAATTTTTCCTAACGTTCTTCTGGCAGACGATGGAAGAGAATTTGAAATGGAGTAGGAGCGAATGGCTTGGTCTTTATCAGTAAACCCTTTTCCTGCTGCAGGAACTCGCTTTTTTATATTGTTGCCTGAGGCTCTCGAAGGCAACAATATAAAAAGAGCTCAAACAATTCCAGCATCAGGGCTAATTAGTAATTCATTTTAACATTTGTTTCCGTTTTAAGAGCAAAATCTCTTTAACTTTGTATCTATAAAAGCAATTTATAGTACAATGAAAGATTTAAGCAATTACAGAAAATCCTACGAAAAAAGTGAACTTTTGGAAACTACTATTCCAGAAGATCCAATCAATTTATTCAACAGATGGTTCCATGAAACCGAAGATTTAGATGATGTTGATGAAGCTAATGCTATGACAATTTCTACTATTGGTATTGATGGATTTCCTAAATCAAGAGTTGTACTTCTTAAAAAGTTTAATGAAGAAGGTTTTATTTTCTACACCAATTATGATTCAGAAAAAGGTCAAGCTATTGCAAACAACCCAAATGTTTGTCTTTCTTTCTTTTGGCCAAGTATTGAGCGTCAAGTCATAATAAAAGGTATTGCTGAAAAAATTCCTGCTAATATTTCTGATAATTATTTTGATTCTCGTCCTACAGGTAGTAAGCTAGGAGCCATTGCTTCCGATCAAAGTAGGGTAATTGCCTCTAGACTTGTTTTAGAAGAGAAGTTAAGGGAATTAGAACAATATTATGAAGGAAAAGATATTCCAAGACCAGCAAATTGGGGAGGATATTTAATTAGACCTCAAGAAGTTGAGTTTTGGCAAGGTCGTCCTAATCGTCTTCATGATAGAATTAGGTATCAATTGCAAGATGATTTTATCTGGAAAATTGAAAGGCTTTCCTCTTAAATGTAAGAAAAATACATATTAAAAATTGAAAAATATGTATTTCATCGATTTTATTTGTCAGTTTAACGACATAGTAGTAATATTGTTTAACCAAATCAGAGAAAACGTTCATACAATATTAACATAAAGATTTTTGCCCCACATCTATCTTTAAAAAACTTAACCTACTACTATGAAAGCAAAACTACTAAGATTGTTTGTGCCAATGGCATTGGTATTCACTATGATTTCATGTTCACCTGATTCAAAAGAAGATGAACAAGTTCAAGCTCAATTGATTACAGATTATAATTACACTCAAGATGAGATGAAATTAGCTCAAGTTATTAATGAGTACAGAGTAAGTCAAGGTCTTAACTCATTAGAAATAATCAACCACATTTCTTACAAATCATTGGAACACAATCAATATATGATTGATAACAATGTTGTAAATCATGATTATTTTGAAGAGCGTTCAAACAATATTATACAAGTTTTAGGTGCTGTAAAAGTTGGAGAAAATATTGCTTATAATTTTTCTACCCCAAATGCAGCTTTGTATGCATGGCTACAGAGTCCTGGACACAAAGCAAATTTAGATGGTGATTATACTCACTTCGGAATATCTATTACAGTTAACCCTGCTACAGGTAAAAAGTATTACACTAATATGTTTATGAAAAAATAATTGATTTATAGTTTTGTTTGATTTTGAATAAACCATCTGTTATGCAGGTGGTTTTTTTTATTTCATATAGTTAGTTATTCTAATCTTATTTTGTGAGATTAATGGGTTATTAATTCACTTTTCATTGGTTTATATTGATAAAATAGAATGTAAATGAATCTATCGGGATGGATAGATAGATAGATAGATAGATATAGATAGAGATAGAGGATTGTTGAGATTAACTTTCGCTTTATTCTCTCTTGATTATGTTGTTCTTTGAAACTATTATTTTAATATAGATTTATCATGATTTAATAGTTTAAACTCCATTTAGGCAATCAAGAAGTAAAAAAAGAACCGCTCAATTACTTGAACGGTTCCCAGGGTTTAAACAATTGTATATTAAATAATCTACAATTTCGTAATAATAAATTCAGATCTTCTGTTGGCTTGGTGTTGCTCTTCTGTGCAACTTGATTGGTTTGTTGGTTCACATCCACAATCGTTTACTAGTTGCGACTCACCATATCCTTTTCCTGTCAGTCTTGATTTGGCGATGCCTTTTTCTACTAACCATGCAATAGTTGATTTAGCTCTTCTGTCTGATAATGCCATGTT
>Ga0209572_1000983_pt1 | contig 27116 bp, 25 predicted proteins | sample EBPBio232012_DNA_FD_185867 | JGI IMG/M metagenome (GOLD analysis project Ga0209572, IMG submission 185867) | Wastewater treatment Type I Accumulibacter community from EBPR Bioreactor in Madison, WI, USA - Reactor 1_1/23/2012_ DNA (SPAdes)... | ecosystem: Engineered > Bioreactor > EBPR >...
AGCCCATTTATCAAACTTAGCTTCTTGTGCTGCTTTAGATTTTGCTGTTCCAAATTTAGACAAAGCATCAATCATTCCTTGACGGTTTTTCCAGTAATTAGCTGTTGAAGCATATTTAGAAGCATAAACTAAGTTCAAAGCATCACTTTGATTCATGTATTTTTTCATTCCGTCCATACCAGTTTTTGCTCCTTCAACCCATGCAGGATAAGCAAATTTTACGTTTTGCTCAATTCCAGCTGCTGGCATCCAACGGTTGGTTCTTCCTGGATAACCAAGAATCATTGCAAAATCATTTTCTTTAACTCCGCCTAAATTAACTGGCAAATAGTGTTTTGGTTTTAATGGAACGTTATTTTCAGAATATTCTGCTGGAGAACCATCTGCATTAGCATAAACTCTAAACATAGAGAAATCTGCAGTGTGACGTGGCCATTCCCAGTTGTCGGTATCACCACCAAATTTTCCTAAACTTTCTGGAGGAGTTCCAACTAAACGAACGTCTTTATAATCTTGGTAAACAAAATAGTAGTATTCATTCCCTTGAAAAAATGGACGAACAGAAACTGTATATTTTCCACCTTCGTTGTTTTCTTTTTCGATTTTAGCAATTTCAGCATTAATCGCTTTTTCTCTATCAATCTCACTCATTGAAGGATTTACAACTGCTAAAATTCTTTTTGTACAGTCATCCATTCTAACGAAAAAACGAACGTATAAACTAGATGGTTTAATCTCTGCTTTTCTGTTGGCAGCCCAATAACCATCTTTCAAATAATTTTTCTCAGCTGTTGATAATTCTGCAATAGCATCATAACCACAGTGGTGATTTGTTAAAACTAAACCATCTTTAGAGATGATTTCTGCTGTACAACCTCCGTTGAATTGAACAATAGCATCTTTCAAACTATGATTGTTGATGCTGTAGATTTCTTCGGCTGTCAATTGCAAGCCCATTTTTTGCATATCGCGGTGATTTAAACGTTCGATGAACATTAAAAACCACATTCCTTCGTCAGCTTTAACACTTGTTGGAACAAGCATAATGGCAGCAATTAAGGATAATAAAATTTTCTTCATAATTGAAAATATAAAAAGGTTAATTGTTTGTTAGCTAATAGTCTATTTAAAATGAAATTTGTTACACTTTAAATTGAATATTGCGAAATTTTAGTGTTGCGAAATTACGATTTTTTGAGGATTATTTAAATTTTAAGGTCAAAAACCTGAATTAATAAGTTAATTTTAACTTTACTTTAGGAAATCAAAACACAAAAAAAGCCTCGAAAATTTCGAAGCTTTAGTTTATTTAGAAATATCTTACAAACCATGACTATTTTCTGGTTTATCGTCTTCTACATTTAGCATTTCCCAGAGTTTGTCTTTTAATTCTGTCAAACCTTGTTGAGCAACAGATGAAATAAACATATAAGGAATTCCGAGTTTAGATTTATCTAAATGTTGTTTCATTTCAGCTTTTAATTCATCATCAAGCATATCGCATTTTGAGATTACTAAAAGTCTGTCTTTATCCAACATTTCTGGATTGTAACGACGTAATTCGTCTAATAGAATTTCGTATTCTTTTTTGATATCATCAGCATCAGCTGGAACTAAAAATAATAGCGTTGAATTTCTTTCAATATGACGCAAGAAATAATGTCCTAATCCTTTTCCTTCGGCTGCGCCTTCAATAATTCCTGGAATATCTGCGATTACGAAGGATTGAAATTCTCTGTAAGCAACAATTCCTAAATTAGGCTTTAATGTTGTAAACGGATAATCTGCAATTTTTGGTTTAGCAGAGGTTAAAACAGAAAGCAAAGTTGATTTTCCTGCATTTGGGAAACCTACTAAACCAACATCGGCAAGAACTTTCAATTCTAAAATAACATCCAATTCTGTAGAAGGCATTCCAGGTTGCGAATATCTTGGCGTTTGATTGGTTGAACTTCTAAAATGCCAATTTCCTAAACCTCCTTTTCCTCCTTGAGCCAAAATTCTTTCTTCTCCGTGTTCTGTAATTTCAAAAAGAATTTCTCCTGTTTCGATATCTTTTACAACAGTTCCTAGTGGCACTTCTACATATTTATCTTCACCATCGTGACCAGTACTTCTCGAACTTCCTCCATCACCACCATGACCAGCACGCATGTGCTTGACAAATTTCAAATGGAATAAGGTCCAAAGATTTTTGTTCCCTTTTATGTAAACGTGTCCACCACGACCACCATCACCACCATCTGGACCGCCTTTTTCAATAAATTTTTCTCTATGTAAATGCGTAGAACCTTTTCCTCCTTTTCCGGAAGTAACATATATTTTTACGTAGTCTACAAAATTTCCTTCTGTCATTTTTTTTCAGATTTCAGATTTCAGATTTCAGATTTCAGATAAATCTTTTTCTAAAACTATTATTTATGTAAATGGTTTGCAATCTAGCCCTGATTGTAGAGAAAATCTTTTTTTGTTGCCTTCGAGTGCCTCAGGCAACAAAAAAAGATTGTAACGAAAAGCAGGATTATGGTTTGCTAAAATGCCCGAGCCATTTGCTCCTAATTATTTTTAATATTGGTAACTAGAACTTTGTCAATTTTAACGCCATCCATATCTATTACTTCAAATTCTAGTTTGTTCCAAATAAGTTTTTGTCCTTGTTTTGGGATGATTCCTAACTCGGTCACGATTAATCCACTTACGGTTGTTACTTCGTAATCACCAATTAAATCGTCCATATCGAAATAGGTTAGAAAATCGTGCAACGAATAATGTCCGTCAACCAACCAACTTCCGTCTTCGCGAGCAACAATTTTGAATTCATCTTCATAGAAATCAGCAGCATCACCAACTAAAGCTTCTAAAATATCATTTAATGTAATAATTCCTTGAAAAACGCCATGTTCATCGGTTACTAAAGCATAATGCACTTTAGAAATTTTAAAATTTTCAAGTGCTTTATAAGCCGAAGTATGTTCGATGAAATAAACTGGTTCTTTTGTGATTTTCTTCAAATCAAACTCACCACCTTTTTCAAAACTTACGAATAAATCTTTCAGAAGAACAATTCCTTCAACATCGTCAAGATTATCTTCACAAACTGGATAGAATGAGTGCAATTCGTCGAGAACTTTGTCTTTTATTTCTTGAACAGAATCTTCGTAAGACAAATACACAATAGAATTTCTATGTGTCATTAACGAATTTACTTTTCTATCGCCAATGTGAAAAACGCGTTCCACAATATCGTGCTCAATTTCTTGAATTTCTCCGCCTTCAGTTCCTTCTTTAATAATTGCTTTAATTTCTTCTTCGGTTACTTTTCCGTCAGCTGTTGGTTTGATTTGTAATACTTTCAGTAAAAAATCTGTAGAAGTTGTCAGCAACCAAATAAATGGCATGGTAACTTTAGAAACAATTTTCATTGGAACAGCAACGGCTTTTGCAATTGATTCTGGATAATTTAATCCTATTCTTTTTGGTAATAACTCACCTAAAACTAAAGAGAAAAAGGTTAAAGTTACTACTACTATTCCAACTGCAATTGAATTAGCGTAAGGTTTTAATGATTCAAATGATGCTACAAAATTTTGAACATCGGTTGTTATCTTATCACCTGAATAAATACCGGTTAGAATTCCGATTAATGTGATTCCAATTTGAACTGTAGATAAAAATTCGTTTGGTGAATTTGCCAAATCTAAAGCCGCTTTGGCATTAGCATTTCCTTTCTTGGCAGCCGTTTCTAATCGGTTTTTACGTGCTGAAATCAATGCGATTTCTGACATTGAAAAAACACCATTCAAAATGATTAGAAAAAGTATTATTAAAATTTCCATAGTTTAAAATTACAAAAAAAGAGCATAAATCCCTATTATCGGAAATAGCTCCTTTTGTGAGTGCAAATATCTGAAAAAAAATTGAATGCTCGAAATTTATCTCCAAGTCAATTCTTTAGACTATAATTTATCGAAAATTTGATTCAATCGTTCGTTAACTTCTAAGATAGTTCCGATACCATTTACAGCGTGAAATTTACCTTGAGATTTGTAATAATCCATCAAAGGTGCTGTTTTTTGGTTGTATTCGTCATAACGATTTCTTATTTTTTCTTCGTCTTGATCGTCTGGTCTTCCTGAAGTTTTTCCTCTTTCTAACAATCGAGCCACTAAAATATTATCATCTGCTTCAAGCGCAACCGTTGCGGTAATATTTTGGTCTTTGGATTCTAAAAATTTATCTAAAGCTTCTGCTTGCGCTAAAGTTCTTGGAAAACCATCAAATAAAAATCCTGCCGAATGTGGGTTTTTATCAACTTCGCTTTGCAACATTTGAATGGTTACTTCATCTGGAACTAAATCACCTTTATCCATGTAGGTTTTGGCTAATTTTCCTAAATCAGTATCATTTTTGATGTTAAATCTAAAAATATCTCCTGTTGAAAGATGCGTTAAATTGTATTTTTCTTTTAAAAATTCAGCTTGTGTGCCTTTTCCTGCACCTGGTTTTCCGAAAAGAACGATGTTGATCATTTTTTTAAGTTTATGAGTTTAAAAGTTTATGAGTTTAAAGTTTTGTTGCACACAAAACCTTTTATTGTGCTAATTGATAAACGTCTGCTAGGTTTCTTCCTAAACCATCGTAGTCTAAACCATATCCAACGATGAATTTGTTAGGAATTCTAATCCCTACGTAATCTATTTTAATGTCTTTTTTATATGCTTCTGGTTTGAAGAATAAAGTTGCGATTTTTAAATGCTTTACTCCTTTTTCTTTAAAAATTGCTTTCAATTCTTCGATTGTATTTCCTGTATCTACAATATCTTCAACAATTACAACGGTTCTTCCTTCAAGGTTTTCGTTGATTCCGATTAGTTGTTTAACGTCATTTGTAGATTGCGTTCCTTCATAAGAAGCCATTTTCATAAAACTCACTTCACACATTCCTCTGTAATGCTTCATCAAATCGGACATTACCATAAAAGAACCATTTAAAATTCCAACAAAAACTGGAACTTCATCAAAAAAATCGTCGTCCATTTGTTTAGCCATATTTGCAATTGCGAAATCAATTTCTTCTGAAGAAATAAATGGCTCGAAAGTTTTATCGTGAAGATGTATCATTGTGTTGTTGTTTTAAAAAATAAAGGAGCAAATTTACGAAGTAATAACTATTTAATAACAAGTATTTTGACTTTTTTGCAAAATTGATATATTTACAAAATGAATGAAACTTATTACAATCAAATCGCTAAAAGTACAGCACATAGGAAAAGTAGAGATGATAATAAAGATTTCATCTTTGCCAATCCAGATTATTTAAAGTATTTAGTGGAAATTGCTTTCAATGTAAAGGATAAAAACCATCACAAAGCGTGTTGGATTTTGGAATTGATTTGTGAAGAAAAAATGGATTTGTTTTTACCTTTTTTAGAAGATTTTTGCGAGACTTTACCTTATTATAAAAATGATTCTGCCATACGTTCGATTTCTAAAATCTGTTTATTTCTATCCAATTCTAAAAAATATTCTTTGACCGAAAATCAAGAAGAAAAGATAATTGAAACTTGTTTGGATTGGTTAATTGAATCCAACAAAGCCGCAAATGCTGCCTACACAATGCGAACTTTGTATAATCTTGGCAAAAAACACATTTGGGTAAATGAGGAATTAAAAGTTTTACTTCAAAGAGATTGTAGCAATCAAACTCCAGGTTACAAATCGGCAGTGAAAGATATTTTGAAGCGATTAAAATAATTTCAAATGATTATCTTTGCGCAAACAACTACAACAACAAATGAATTATTTCTCATCCGATTTTAAGTTAGGAATTCTCGGTGGCGGACAATTAGGCAAAATGCTATTGACCGAAACTAGAAAATTCGATATACAAACTTTGGTTTTAGAACCAAGCGAAGAAGCGCCGGCAAGATACAGTTGCAATGCTTTTTACAAAGGAAGTTTGATGGATTATGACACTGTTTATCAATTTGGAAAAATGGTAAATTTATTAACCATCGAAATCGAAAACGTAAACCTTGATGCTTTAGACGTTTTGGAATCGGAAGGATTACCTATTTTTCCATCACCAAAAACCTTAAGATTGATTCAGAATAAAGGACGTCAAAAAGATTTTTATGTTGAAAATAATATTCCGACATCACCACACCAACGATTTGTAGATTTGAATGATTTGAGAAAATCGCTAGAAAAAGACGAATTAGAATTTCCTTTTGTATGGAAATGTGCCCAATTTGGTTACGATGGAAATGGTGTAAAAATAGTTCGCTCAACAATAGATTTAATTAATTTACCTGAAGTAGAATGCATTGCAGAGCAAATGGTTCCGTTCAAAAATGAATTGGCTGTAATTGTTGCTCGTTCGGTTTCTGGCGAAGTAAAAACTTATCCTGTTGTTGAAATGGAATTCCATTCTGAAGCCAATCAAGTAGAATATGTGATTTGTCCTGCAAGAATTGACGAGAAAGTGGCTCAAAAAGCTACTAAAATTGCCTTAAAAGTTTCAGAAGCTTTCGATCATGTTGGTTTATTGGCGGTCGAAATGTTCCAAACCGAAGACGATGAAATTTTGGTAAACGAAGTTGCTCCAAGACCACACAATTCGGGACATTACTCGATTGAAGCTAGTTATACTTCGCAATTTGAAAATCATTTGCGCGCTATTTTAGATTTGCCTTTAGGAACTACCGATAGCAAAGTTGCAGGAATTATGGTAAATTTGGTCGGTGAAGAAGGTTTTTCGGGACAAGTAGTTTACGAAAATATTGAAAAAATAATGGCCATTGATGGCGTAACGCCTCACATTTACGGCAAAAGAGAAACAAGACCATTTAGAAAAATGGGACATGTTACAATTGTGAATGAAAATATGGTGCAAGCGAGGAAAATTGCAGAAGAAGTTAAGAATTCAATAAGAGTAATTAGTGAAATTAAATAAACACCTATTTCACAAATTAGCACAAATTTAAACTGTGTTAATCTGTGAAATCTGTATTCAAAAAATAAAACAATGAGCAAAGTAGCCATAATAATGGGAAGCATTTCAGATATGCCTGTAATGCAAGAAGCCATCGACATTTTAAAAGGATTTGACATCGAAACCGAAGTGGATATCGTTTCGGCACACAGAACACCTGAAAAATTATTTGATTTTAGTAAAAACGCCCACACTCGCGGTATTTCAGTAATCATTGCTGGCGCTGGTGGTGCGGCTCATTTGCCAGGAATGGTTGCTTCAATGTCTCCATTACCTGTAATTGGAGTTCCTGTAAAATCTAGTAATTCTATTGATGGTTGGGATTCGGTTTTATCGATTCTTCAAATGCCTGGTGGCGTTCCTGTAGCAACAGTTGCGTTAAACGGAGCAAAAAACGCTGGAATTCTAGCCGCACAAATCATCGGAAGTCATGATAAATGTGTGCTTGACAAAATAATCTTCTACAAAGAAAGTTTGAAAGAAGCGGTGAGTAAAGCTTCAGAAAGTTTGAAGAAATAATTTTTTCAGGAGCTATTTCCAGCTATCCGTTGCAATCTTTTATTTTTTTAAAAGAAAAAAATAAAAGGATTTTCACTGCTATCTGGGCTAAACCGTCAGTAGATTTCAGTCTTAAATTTTAAAGTCATTCTTAATTTAAAAACTTAGTGCCTTCGAGTCTTCGTGGCAAAAATAGTATGAAAACACTTACCTCAACATTCAATACCAAACATAATACTGCGCCTTTTTCGCAAATAAAATTAGAAGATTACAAACCTGCTTTTATCGAAAATATAGCGCAAGCAAAAGCTGAAATTGATGCCATAATTACAAATTCTGAAGCTCCAACATTTGAAAATACGATTGTTGCTCTAGATTTTGCTGGTGCGACTTTAGATAGATTATCATCAATTTTCTTCAATTTGAATTCGGCAGAAACTTGTGACGAAATGCAAAAAATCGCTCAAGAAGTTTCTCCGTTGTTAACTGAATTCAGTAATGATATTGCTTTAAATGAAGATTTGTTCAAAAGAGTCAAAGCCGTTTATGATCAAAAAGGTTCATTAACTTTAACTACTGAACAAGCTACTTTATTAGATAAAAAATTCAAAGGATTTTCTAGAAATGGAGCTTTATTGAATGAAGAAGATAAATTAAAATTACGCGAAATTGATACGGAATTAGCCAAACTAAAACTTACGTATGGCGAAAATGTTTTGGCTGAAACCAACAACTATCAATTACATATTACCAACGAAGCCGATTTAAAAGGTTTGCCTGATGGCGCTAAAGAAATGGCTGCAAGTTTGGCGAAATCAAAAAAATTAGAAGGTTGGGTTTTTACTTTAGATTTTCCAAGTTATTTGCCTTTTGTGACTTATGTTGAAAATCGTGAATTGCGCAAGGAAATCGCAATCGCTGCCGGAAAAAAATCATTTCAAGACAACGAATTTGATAATAAAGAAAACGTAAAACGTATTGTTGAATTACGCCATAAACGAGCTAATTTATTAGGATATAAATCGCATTCTGATTTTGTTTTAGAAGAACGAATGGCTCAAAATCCTGAAAAAGTACTTTCTTTTTTGAATGATTTGTTGGAAAAAGCAAAACCTGCTTCCCAAAAAGAATTTGTACAACTAACTGCTTTCGCAAAAGAGCTAGACGGAATTGACCAACTAGAAAAATGGGACGGAGCTTACTATTCAGAAAAATTGAAGCAAAAATTATTCAACTTTGATGATGAAATTTTAAAACCTTATTTCAAATTGGAAAATGTTTTAAATGGAGCATTTACTATTGCTGAAAAGCTATTCGGAATTACTTTCAAAGAAGTTTTTGATATTGATAAATACCACGAAGATGTTCAAACTTTTGAGGTTTTGGATTTCGAAGGACAATTAGTTGCTATTTTCAACTCCGATTTTTTTCCAAGAAAAGGAAAACGAAACGGTGCTTGGATGACTTCTTATAAACCTCAATATATAAAGGACGGAATTAACGAAAGACCTCATGTTTCTATCGTTTGTAATTTCACACCACCAACAGAAACCAAACCTTCACTCCTAACTTTCAATGAAGTAACCACTTTATTCCACGAATTTGGTCACGCTTTACACGGAATGTTAGCCAACACAACTTATCCAAGTTTATCTGGAACTTCTGTTTATTGGGATTTTGTGGAATTACCAAGTCAAGTGATGGAAAACTGGTGTTACGAACCGGAAGCTTTGGCTTTATTTGCTAAACACTACGAAACTGGTGAAATCATTCCGCAAGAATATGTAGAAAAAATCAAAGAAAGTGCAAGTTTCTTAGAAGGAATGGCAACGTTGCGTCAATTAAGTTTCGGAATTTTAGATATGACCTATCACGGAAAATCACAAACTATTGATGATGTAAAAGCCTTTGAAAAACAAGCTATGGAAGGCACAAGTTTATATCCTGATGTGGAAGAAAATTGTATGAGTACCTCATTTTCACATATATTTCAAGGTGGATATTCCTCTGGATATTATAGTTACAAATGGGCAGAAGTTTTAGATGCTGATGCGTTTGCCTATTTCCAAGAAAAAGGAATTTTCAATAAAGAAGTGGCTACTAAATTTAAAGACAACGTACTTTCAAAAGGTGGCACCGAATTACCAATGGAATTGTATAAAAAGTTTCGTGGTCAAGAACCGAAAGCTGATGCTTTGTTGAAACGTGCTGGATTGATTTAAAATTATTTGATTTGAAAAATTTCATTAAAAAACATTTTAAGAAACTACTTTATGTTTCCATTATTGGACTAATCCTAATTTTTGGAATTAACTTTTATGTAAAATCTAAAACTAACTCACTTATTTTTTCTTCCGAAAATGACGTTCCTACAACAAATGTTGGAATTATTTTTGGAGCAGGAATTAATGGAAACAAGCCAAGTAAATATTTAAAAGATCGTCTTGATGCTGGAATAAAGTTATTCGAATCTAAAAAAATTAATAAAATATTACTCTCAGGTGACAATGGTTCAGATGCTCACGATGAGTTAACTGTAATGAAAACTTACTGTTTTGAAAAAGGAATTGATACTACAAAAATCTACATAGATTATGCAGGATTTGACACTTATTCAACAATGTATCGTGCAAAAAATATCTTTAAAATTGATAAGGCAATCTTAATTACTCAAGAATATCATTTGAATAGAGCTATATATATTGGAAATAATCTTGGTATTGAATCTATTGGATTTTCTGCAAATCAAGGTGAATACAGAAATTACAATTATGTGTGTTTCAGAGAATATTTTTCTATTTGTAAATCTGTAATTGATGTAATTAGAAATCGAGAACCTCACTTTTTAGGAACAGAAATCAACATTAATGGAAGTTCAAATTATTCAAAAGACGATAAAAGATAACCGAAGTTTAGTGCTTCGGTTTCTTTTTAAAATAAACTTTCATTTTTTTTTGAAACTTTAAAAACTTTTACTTAACTTTGTACTATCAAAATGAAATAACCATCAAAATGGAATTCAAAGAAGCTAAAAATAAATTCGTTCAAACTTGGGGTGCATTGGGTAGTCAATGGGGAATAAATAAAACCATGGCTCAAATTCATGCGCTTTTGATGGTTTCGCACGAAGCAGTTTCGATGGAAGACATTATGGAAGAATTGCAAATTTCTCGCGGAAATGCTTCAATGAATTTACGAGCATTAATGGATTGGGGAATTGTCTACAAAGAATACAAAGCTGGCGAAAGACGCGAATATTTTACAGCCGAAAAAGATCTTGATGAATTAGCTGTGAAAATTTCAAGAGAACGAAGCAAACGAGAAATCAAACCTGCTTTGAAGGTTTTAAAAGAAGTTTCCTCCATAACATCAGACAATACTGCTGAAGAAAAACATTTTGTAGATCAAACCACTAAGTTATATGATTTTGTTCTAAAAGCAGATAATATGTTGGACAAAATGACCGAATACAAAGACAATTGGTTGGCGAAATTGGTTGTGAAAATTATGAAGTAAAACTAAAAAAATTTAATCAAAACTTTCATTTTTTTCTGAAAGTTTAAAATAATAAATAATTATGAGACAGTTTGTATTTTACCTAAATCTAACAATAGTAGCTCTTATTCCTGTTTTCATAGAAAATGTTGTTGGCTACAATTTAGATAGCAGTGATGGATTCTTAATGTTGCTTGGATTCTTTCAGGTTTTTATAGCCTTTACATTAACGTTTTATGCTATTGCATATGATAGACTCTTGCTTATTCTCTTAATACTTTATTGGTTTGTTGTTGTCTTATTTTTTAAGTTTTTTATAACTGATTTCTTTTATGTGTGTGTATTAATAGCTATTTATAATTTATACATAAACTATTGCAGCTTTTCTAATTCAAAATATAACATTATAAAAATATGAACCTCAACATCATAGGCTATACAATATACTTATTGATAACCACTATAATCATAATAAAAGTTGGCAAAATTTGCTACAGAAACGGAAATATTTATGTAGCACAATTAATTCCTGAACACGAAGATTTATGTCAGAAAACAAATCAAATTCTACTCATAGGTTATTATCTTTTAAATATTGGTTATTGCGCCATGACCTTAATTTCTTGGGAGAAAATACTTTCAGCAACTCAGTTAATTGAAGTCATTTCGGTAAAATCGGCGATCATTATTTGTAGTATTTCGATTTTACATTATTTCAATATTTTCATACTTACTAAATACATTCAAAAATTAATTCAATAAATATTTTACATTATGGACACTACAAAAATTTTAATCGGTTATGCAGTTTATTTACCAATTGCCTTATTTTTAACTTATTATGTTTCAAGAACGCTATTCAGAAACAGTAAAGTATATATGATGGACATTTTTAAAAGTCGTGAAGAAATTGCCAATGCAACTAATAAATTATTTGAAACAGGATTCTATCTTTTAAACGTTGGATTTGCCTTAATGATTCTAAAAATAAGCGAATACAACAATGATTATCAAACACTAATCGAAGCCTTGAGCTACAAAATTGGTGGTTTCTCAATCTATTTAGGAATTATGCTGTTCTTCAATTTATACTTCTTCTTTAGAGGAAAAAGAAAAGCAAGTGAAACAAGAGTAGAAGAAAGAATCGTTTTTAAAGCTTAAAATATAAAAGCAAGTATTGAACCGAAGTTAACGCTTCGGTTTTTTTTATTTGAAGACAACCAAAAACAACCACCAAAAAACAGGAATACTTTCCACCCAAAAAGAAGCATAATAACGTGACCGATTTTCATTTGAAAACAACAAAAACAATATTGTAGTTATTGCCAAAGCCGATTTCAAAGCAAAAAACACGATTCTAAAATCAGACGATAAAAATTCTATTAACACGAATAAAACCATTAATACAACTCCTACTTGCTTGGTTTTTGAAACTCCAATTTGCTGTGGAACAGTTTTCAAATGCGGATCATCAAACCTTAAATCGATAATTTCAAAAATTAATATCAATACAAAAATCAATATGAATCGTTGTGTTGCAACCAAGAAAACATAATTCGTAAAGGGCAAATTGTTATTAATTATGGGAAGAAAAAGCGTCACACCAACCCAACATAAAGCCACAATATAAATTTTAAATCCAGCCCAATTTCGAGCATTTTTTTTGTTTGGAAAGAAAGGTAAAGTGTATAATAATGTTATGGCGAGAAATACAAAACCAATGATTTGTGTTGTTTTTTCTAATTGCAAAAAATAATATCCTGTAGCTATCAAAGACAAGAAACTCAGAAATGCAATAGCTTTTAATTGAAGTGACATTTGCACTTTTTTTGTTCTCGCTAAAGCATCGTATTTCACAAAATTATAGCCGACAATGGTTCCAAAAAAAGTGAAGTAAGAAGTAGCAAAATCATTAGAAATGGTAAACAAAATTTGTGTCAATTGCACCAAAGCATAAACAGACAAAGCCACATGAATGCTTGAATTGATGTAAAAATCGAAAAGTTTTCTAAAAAATCGCATACTACAAAACTAATCATTATGTTAATAAACCTTGTTTTTAGTTAACAATTTCTCAAAATATTACCCTTTGTTTAACTTAAAAATAAAAGTTTAATAATTACTTTTGTTCTCTTAAAACAACACACAAACTTTATATATATAATTATTTAAATGAAAACAGACTCATTTGCATTACGCCACATAGGTCCACGTGAGAACGACCTACAACATATGTTTAAAACCATAGGAGTAGAAAGTCTTGACCAGTTAATTTATGAAACTGTGCCAGACAATATCCGTCTAAAAAAAGACTTGGATTTAGATGCTCCAATGACTGAATATGAATATCTAACGCACATTCAAGAATTAGGAAAGAAAAATAAAGTTTTCAAATCCTACATTGGTTTGGGTTATCATCCAGCGATTGTTCCTGCGGTAATTCAGAGAAATATTTTTGAAAATCCAGGTTGGTACACAGCTTACACACCTTATCAAGCTGAAATTGCACAAGGTCGTTTGGAAGCTATTTTGAATTTTCAAACTACAGTTATCGAATTAACAGGAATGGAAATTGCTAATGCTTCTCTTCTTGACGAAGGAACTTCAGCAGCTGAAGCAATGGCGTTATTGTTTGACGTTCGTTCTCGTGATCAAAAGAAAAACAATGCTAACAAATTCTTCGTTTCTGAAGAAATTTTACCTCAAACATTATCGGTTTTACAAACTCGTTCTACTCCAAAAGGAATTGAATTAGTTGTTGGAAATCACGAAACATTTGATTTTTCTACTGATTTCTTTGGAGCAATTTTACAATATCCAGGAAAATTTGGTCAAGTAAATGACTATGCTAGTTTTATAGCTAATGCACATGCTAAGGAAATAAAAGTAGCCGTAGCTTCAGATATTTTATCTTTAGTAAAACTAACGCCTCCAGGAGAATTTGGTGCTGATGTAGTTGTAGGAACAACACAACGTTTCGGAATTCCGATAGGTTACGGTGGTCCACATGCAGCTTATTTTGCGACTAAAGAAGAATACAAACGCTCGATGCCAGGAAGAATTATTGGTGTATCTATCGATGCCAATGGAAATCGTGCTTTGAGAATGGCTTTAGGAACTCGTGAGCAACATATCAAACGTGAAAAAGCAACATCCAATATTTGTACAGCTCAAGTTTTATTGGCTGTTATGGCAGGAATGTACGCAGTTTATCATGGTCCAAAAGGATTGAAATATATTGCTAATAAAGTTCACGCATCTGCTGCAACTTTAGCTGACGCCTTGAACAAATTGGGTGTTTATAATGTAAACACCTCTTTCTTTGATACTATAGCTGTAAAAGCTGAAGCTTCAAAAGTGAAAGCAATTGCAGAAAAACACGAAGTAAATTTCTTTTATGTTGATAACGAAACCATTTCAATTTCTGTAAATGAAACAACATCAATTTCAGATTTGAATCAAATCATTTCTATTTTTGCGGAAGCAACAGGAAAAGAAAGTTTTACAATTTCTGAATTATCTACTACAAACAATATCCCAAGTTCGTTAGAAAGAACTTCAACATTCTTGACGCATGATGTTTTTAATATTCATCATTCTGAAAGTCAATTGATGCGTTATATCAAAAAATTAGAGCGTAAAGATTTATCGTTAAATCATTCGATGATTTCATTAGGTTCATGTACAATGAAATTGAACGCTGCAGCCGAAATGTTACCATTATCAATGGCAAATTGGAACAGTATTCACCCATTTGCTCCAATTGAACAAGCGGAAGGCTACCAAATTATGCTTAAAAAATTAGAGCATCAATTGAATGTAGTTACAGGTTTTGCAGGAACAACTTTGCAACCAAATTCAGGTGCGCAAGGAGAATACGCAGGTTTGATGGCAATTCGTGCTTATCATTTATCTCGTGGTGATGATCACAGAAATGTGTGTTTGATTCCATCATCAGCTCACGGAACCAATCCAGCTTCGGCAGCTATGGCAGGAATGACTATTATCGTGACCAAAACAATGGAAAACGGTAACATTGATGTAGAAGATTTAAGAGCAAGAGCTATCGAAAACAAAGACAACCTTTCTTGTTTGATGGTAACTTATCCTTCAACACATGGTGTTTTTGAAAGTGCCATTTGTGAAATCACTCAAATTATTCACGACAACGGTGGTTTGGTTTATATGGATGGCGCGAATATGAATGCACAAGTTGGATTAACAAATCCTGCTACTATTGGTGCTGATGTTTGCCACTTGAACTTACACAAAACATTCGCTATTCCTCACGGCGGCGGTGGACCAGGTGTTGGACCAATTTGTGTAAACGAAAAATTAGTTCCGTTTTTACCAACCAATCCAATCATTCCTACTGGTGGAGATCAAGCTATTACTGCTATTTCTGCTGCTCCTTATGGTTCGGCTTTGGTTTGCTTAATTTCTTATGGTTATATCACAATGCTTGGTGCTGAAGGTTTGAAACAATCAACACAATATGCAATTTTGAATGCTAATTATATGAAAGCGCGTTTAGAATCTCACTATCCTGTTTTATATTCAGGAGAAATGGGAAGAGCTGCACACGAAATGATTTTGGATTGTAGAGCTTTCAAAGAAAAAGGAATTGAAGTGGGCGATATTGCAAAACGTTTGATGGATTATGGTTTCCATGCACCAACAGTTTCTTTTCCTGTAGCAGGAACATTGATGATTGAACCAACAGAATCGGAAGATTTAGCCGAATTAGATCGTTTTTGTGATGCGTTAATTTCAATAAGAAAAGAAATTGAAACTGCTACAAAAGAAGACACTAACAATGTGTTACACAATGCACCTCATACTTTAAATATGTTAACTGCTGATACTTGGGTTTTCCCTTACACCAGAGAACAAGCTGCTTATCCATTAGAATACATTGCAGAAAATAAATTTTGGCCAAGCGTTCGTCGTATAGATGATGCTTATGGTGATAGAAATTTAGTTTGTAGCTGTGCTCCTATTGAAGCATATATGTAATTTGTAAGTACGAAGTACAGAGTTAGAAATACGAAGTTTAAAGGTTTCAAATTAATTTTTGAAACCTTTTTCTTTTTATAAAAATGACATAAATCAACGTATTGAAATTGGAATCGTGTAACTTTGTACTTTAATTTTTTCAGAAATGAATGACGTTCAAAATCAAGACGACTTATATATCATTGTAGAGGATTTTTACAAAAAACTTTTAGCTGATGATAAAATCAGTTACATTTTTACTGATGTTGTTAAAATAAAGTTGGAAGAACACTTACCTATTTTAGTAACTTTTTGGTCACAAGCTATTTTTGGAACTGGTGGCTATTTTAATAATTTGACTCAGATTCATTTGGATGTAAATATGAAATCTTATTTATCAAAAGAGTTATTTGAAATTTGGTTGACACATTTTGAAGCTGCCATCAACGAAAATTTTGAAGGTTTTAATTGCGAAAGAATGAAAAATATGGCACACAATCTTTCAACCATTATGCAAATAAAAATCGCTCAGCAGAAAGCGGAATAATTACGACATCAATAATTTTACCTATCATTCTTTGTTTAATTCATAATTTATTCCACATTAACAATTGTTTCGATACAAGCAAAGGTTTTTATTAATAATTTAGTTGTATAATTTGTAAAAAATGAATATAAAAATAACAGGTTCTGGAAGTTATATTCCAACAGAAATAGTAACCAATAAAGACTTTTCAAATCATGTTTTCTTGAACGAAGATGGAACACCATTTCCGCTTCCAAATGAAGTCATTACAGAAAAATTTTACGGAATTACTGGAATTGAAGAACGTCGTTATGCTTCTGATGATTTATTGACATCTGATATCGCTTTTATTGCTGCAAAAAAAGCAATTGAAGACTCAAAAATTGATCCTGAAACTCTAGACTACATCATATTTGCCCATAATTTTGGAAATCAGAAAAAAGGAGCTATTCAAGCCGATTTACTTCCAAGTTTGGCAACTCGTGTGAAACATGATTTACGAATTAAAAACCCTAAATGTGTAGCTTACGATATGCTTTTTGGCTGTCCAGGTTGGGTTGAAGGTGTTATTCAAGCAACTGCATTTATAAAAGCCGGAATGGCAAAAAAATGTTTGGTAATTGGTGCTGAAACATTATCAAGAGTTACCGATCCGCATGATAGAGATTCAATGATTTATTCTGATGGCGCTGGTGCAACAATTATTGAAGCGGTTGATGGCGAAGCAGAAGGAATTCTAGCTCATGAATCGGCTACTTATGCTTATGATGAAGCCAATTATTTATTCTTTGGAAATTCATTTAATAAAGACCACGACCCTGATGTTCGTTACATAAAAATGCATGGTAGAAAGATTTATGAATTTGCCTTAAGCAATGTTCCAAAAGCCATGAAAGAATGTTTAGATAAAACTGGAATTGACATCAATCAAGTGAAAAAAATATTAATTCATCAAGCTAATGAAAAAATGGATGAAGCTATCATTCAACGTTTCTACAAATTATACGGACAAACGCCACCTGAAGGTATTATGCCAATGAGCATTCATAAATTAGGAAATTCAAGTGTTGCTACTGTTCCAACTTTATATGATTCTTTGATTAAAGGAAAAATTGAAAATCAAGAGATTCATAAAGGTGATGTAATTCTATTTGCATCGGTTGGCGCCGGAATGAATATCAATGCGATTGTTTATAGAATGTAAAAGAAAGTACGAAGTAAGAAATACAAAGTACGAAGTAAAAATTAGTACATTTGCATCTTTAATTTTCAATGTTCATGTACGAAAAAACATTTCCCAATAAACGCTTTAAGCACACTTTAGAATTTTTACAAAAGCACGTAAATACTTCTGAAACCATATTTGATTTAGGAGTTCCGAATCCGTTTTCTAAAATCATGGAAGAGAATGGTTATACTGTAAAAAACACCAAAGGTGAAGATTTAGACAACGACCAAACGGCTTTGCAAAACGAAACTTATACGGTTTTTACAGCTTTTGAAATCTTTGAACATTTATTGAATCCCTATACTGTTTTACAAAACGTAAAGTGCGATAAATTGCTGATTTCCATTCCGCTACGTTTATGGTTTTCTCCTGCATACAGAAGCAAAACTGATATGTGGGACAGACATTATCACGAATTTGAAGATTGGCAACTAGATTGGCTTTTAGAAAAAACAGGTTGGAAAATTACTGCTCGTGAAAAGTTTACGCATCCAGTAAAGAAACTTGGTTTTAGACCTTTGTTAAGATATTTTACTCCTAGATATTATATTGTTTTTGCTGAAAAAGTGAAAAGTAATTAGTAAATAGTGAATATCTAATGAAGTATTACATCGTCATTCCATCACACAACGAAGAAGCCTTAATTTCTTTGACACTTCAATCTCTGGTTGAACAAACTGTTTTACCTACAAAAATTGTTGTGGTAAATGATAATTCTACTGATAAAACAGAAGATGTAGTCAATTCATTTGTTTCAAAATATTCTTTTATTTCTTTGGTGAATAAAACTTCTGATGCCATTCATTTGCCAGGAAGTAAAGTAATTCAAGCGTTTCAAAAAGGATTAGAAACTTTGGATGAAAACTATGACTTTATCGTAAAAGCTGATGCCGATTTGATTTTCCCAAATAATTATTTTGAAACCATAATTAAACATTTCAAATCAGATGAACGAATTGGGATGGCAGGCGGTTTTTGCTACATAGAAAAAAATGTCGAATGGATTTTGGAAAACCTTACTGATAAAGACCATATTCGCGGAGCATTAAAAGCTTATAGAAAAGAAACTTTCAAACAAATTGGCGGATTAAAACCAGAAATGGGATGGGATACTGTTGATGAGTTACTTTGTAAATTCTACAATTGGAAAGTAGTTACCGATGAAAGTTTACATGTAAAACACTTAAAACCAACAGGTGCAAACTACAACAAAACAGCTCGTTACAAACAAGGTGAAGCGTTTTATTCCTTAGGCTACGGATTTTGGATTACTGCTATTGCTTCCTTAAAATTAGCAATGATGAAGAAAAAACCATTACTTTTTATAGATTATATAAAAGGTTTTTGGAAGGCAAAATCTTCAAAAAAACAACTTTTAGTTACTGACGAACAAGCTAAATTTATTCGTAATTACAGACTTCAGAAGATGAAAGAGAAACTATTTTAAGTTAAAATCTCACAACTCATAACTTAAAACTCATAACTTCTCACTATTTTTGACCATATTTTAAAACTATGATGTTAATTCGTTATTTAACGCAAATAGGTAGGTATTTTTTAATGCTGAAAGAAGTCTTCAACAAACCCACAAAATGGTCGGTTATGAGAGGATTAATTTTCAAAGAAATTGATGATTTAGTAATTGATTCCCTTGGGATTGTTGCTTTTATTTCCTTTTTCGTTGGAGGTGTTGTTTCTATTCAAACGGCATTAAACTTAACTAATCCTTTGATTCCGAAATATCTTATTGGTTTTGCCACAAGACAATCGGTTATTTTAGAGTTTGCTCCTACTTTTATTTCCATCATCATGGCTGGAAAAATGGGTTCGTTTATCACATCAAGTATAGGAACAATGCGTGTTACTGAGCAGATTGATGCTTTAGAAGTAATGGGTGTAAATTCATTAAATTATTTAGTTTTCCCTAAAATAATCGCACTTTTATTGTATCCATTTGTGATTGGAATAGCAATGTTTCTTGGTGTTCTTGGCGGTTGGATGGCAGGAGTTTACGGTGGTTTTACAGCAAGTAATGAGTTTATACAAGGAATTCAAACCGAATTTATTCCATTTCATATCACTTATGCCTTTATAAAAACAGTTGTTTTTGCTATGATTCTAGCTACAATTCCTTCTTTTCATGGTTATTATATGAAAGGTGGAGCGTTAGAAGTTGGTAAAGCAAGTACCGTTTCATTTGTTTGGACATCTGTAGTAATCATCTTGGTGAATTATATTTTAACTCAATTACTTTTAACCAATTAACCGATGATAGAAGTAAAGAACGTAGAAAAATCTTTTGGAGAATCTAAAGTTTTGAAAGGAATTTCGGCAACTTTTGATGCTGGTAAAACTAATTTAATTATTGGCCAGAGTGGTTCTGGTAAAACTGTTTTATTAAAATCATTATTAGGAATTTTTACTCCTGATGTTGGTACGATTTCATTTGATGGTAGAATTTATTCTGAACTATCTGCTGATGAAAAACGTGCCTTGAGAACAGAAATTGGAATGGTTTTTCAAGGAAGCGCATTGTTTGATAGCATGACGGTTGAAGAAAATATTGGTTTTCCGTTAAAAATGTTTACTACTAAATCTCCAGAAGAAATTAGAGAACGAGTAAACACTGTAATTGATAGAGTTAATTTAGTTAATGCCAATCATAAAAAACCATCGGAAATTTCAGGTGGAATGCAAAAACGTGTTGCTATTGCAAGAGCTATTGTAAACAATCCAAGGTATCTTTTTTGTGACGAACCCAATTCAGGATTAGATCCAAAAACCGCTATTGTAATTGACAACTTGATTCATGAAATTACTGTTGAATACAACATAACAACAGTTGTAAATACTCACGACATGAACTCCGTTATGGAAATTGGAGATAAAATCATTTTTCTTAAAAATGGAATTCTTGCCTGGGAAGGTTCCAAAAAAGACATCTTCAAAACTGATAATGAAGCAATTGTAGATTTTGTTTATTCTTCAAACTTGTTTAAAAAAATTAGAAAAGCACAGAATAAAGAAGAATAGTTTAGTACTCTCTTACCAAATAAACCCAACCTGTTTTTGGTTCGCTATTTTCAAAATTAATCAAATAATAATAAGTTCCGTCTGGCAATAATTTGTCACTATTCTTTTGTTGTCCATACCATTGGTCAATATAATTTTCTTGTTCATATACAACCATTCCATAGCGATTAAAAATCTTTAATTCGCGAATTCCTGTAAATCCAGATAAATCAAAAGAGTCATTAAGACCATCACCATTTGGTGATATTCCATTTGGAATGGTGCACAAGGTGCTTAAAACTTCTACTGATTGAGTTGAACTACATCCGTCGATGTTTGTAATAACAACAGAATACGTTCCTTTAGGTTTGTTTGAAAGTTGAACTGGATTTACAACACTAGTAAAACCATCTGGACCTGAGCACAAGAAAGTATCTGAGCTTGAAAATGTTCCATTAGCAGGTATTGCAGTAATTGTGAAATTATTATTAATACAATTAGCTTCAATAGTAAATTGAGGTTTAGGTTTTACCAAAATTGTTTTAGTTGTTGAAGAGGTACAACCATTTAAATTAGCTGTAACCGTATAATTCCCAGATAAAATTGTGGTACTATCGTTAAAAATTAAATTCTGAGTAGTTGCCGTAAATCCATTAGGTCCAGTCCATTGATAAGTTGCATTTGGAATGGTTTCTGTAAAAAACTGAATGTCATCACCACTACAATAATTAAAATCAACATCTACAATTGGATCCATCGGAATAGGATTAAAAGTAATTGATACAAAAGATTCATCTATAGCATTACAAAATCCTGAAACCGTATATTTAAAATTGTAGACTCCATAAGGAATTCCAAGTGGTAGCCAATTATTTCCTGATAACATACCACTATTTGTAATTTCTTGCCAAACACCTCCTGTGTCATATGTTCCATTCAATAATGTAAATAAATTAACTGAATTTGATGTTCCGCAAAGCACCAAATTTCCATCTAAACCAGCGTTGGGAATTGTACTCAAAGGTATTGTATAGGATAAAATTCTATCAACACAAGAACCTGGAATTGTTGAATAAATTCTAACATAATAAGTCCCTACATCTGTAACTCCATTAAATGGATTGAATGTTAAAACATTAGTAGTACTTAAAATAGTAGTCGTATTTGTTCCTTTCCACCATTGATAATTTAAAAAAGAAAATGCCTGAACTGACAACTCACCTGATTGACCTTGACATAAATTACTAGCTGTTATTGAAGGTTCTGGTAAAGTCGTTATATCAAAAAGTCGATTAACAATATTACCACAAGTATCTTGCACTTGAAAATTATAAATTCCGGGTTGTAATCCAAAAAAAATATTTGAAGTACCATTATTTACCAAAAAAGGCAAACCGTCTTTTGAAGTTATCCTATAGACCAAAGGCGGAATCCCATTAGCAACAATTATAATTTGTGTCCCTTGATTGACGCAAGGTAGCGCGTAAGCTGCAGTTATTTGCAACCCACCATTATATTCAAAACTTCTTATGTTTTCTATACATTTTAACAAAGTTGGACTTCCATTCGAAAAATATTCATACGTTTTCAAAATTCTAAATTGCCCAGTAGCAGCTATATTTAAATTTGTGGTATTATTTATTAAGTTAATTGAATTACTTGAACTAGGCATTGAGTTAGTTGGATATACTACTCCAGTTGTTGGATGAACCCATTGTCCTGTAATAGAATTGTATTTTTGTAACCAAAACTGAGATAAATAAGCACTGTTATCATTATAATTTAATACTAAATCAAACGAGCCACAATTTGAAACAAGCTGAATGTCCTCAGTAGTTGTATGGTATCCAGTTAATAACCTAGTTTCTGTTCTTTCTACATTACAAATATCTTTAGAATAGAAAGTATAGGTTCCTTCTGGTAAAGAATTCATATAAAATATGCCATTGGCAGCAATATTAAAACTGACATTATAAGGTAACGGAAATGAAAAAGTCGAAGGTGCTGCAATAATAGTTACTACTTGAAGTGGTCCGTTTGGACTTATTAATCCAATAGAATCAAAGCCTACTCCACAACCTTTTCTATCCAATAACACTAATGGATCATTAGAAACCACATTAGAAATAGTAGCTGTTAAAGTATATACCTGATTACAATTATCTGTGACCACTAAAGTATAATTTCCTGCAGGTAAATTAGTTATTTGAACATACATACTATTTGGATTGGCTAAAGGAACCAAATAAGGCAATGTTTGGTTCAAAGCAGTTGGCGCACTAGTAATTCTAATTGAGGATATTGTCCCACCAGCACTTGTAACTGTGATTATCCCATCGTTGGAAGTGCAACCTGGAAAAATATTTCCAGCTGCCGTCATTGATACCACTCTTGGCAAAATTATTATTTCATATTGAAAACTATTTCCACATATATCAGTACCTGTAAAATTATAGGTCCCAGAAGGTAATTGCATATTAAAAACACCCGAACTTATATTAAAAGAAACATCGTAAGGAAAAGTTTGATTTATTGTTGAAGGCCCACTCGTCATTATAACAGACGTTACTAATGGACCGCCATTTGGTATTCTAACAATTGCTTCTCCAGCACATGAATCAGGAACTGGCAAAACTTCAAATCCTGGTAAAACAGCTACTATTGAAACCTGAGTTTGCACTGTTCTTCCGCAAGCATCAACAATCTGAATAGTATAATTACCAACTGGTAAATCATTTATACTGTTTGAACTATAAACTAAAACACTTGAATTAAAAGGTCCAGGATAGTTGCTATTAAAAAGTGTAGGATTAAAACCAGCTGGTGCTGAAACAAAACTTGCTGTATAAGGAGGTAGAAAATCACAGAGTGAAACCTCTATTCCAGTAATACAATTAGCATACAATTGCTGTGAATTAGCACTAAGTTGCCCAAAAACCGGAATAGCATTGTTAGAATAAATATTGCCACAAGCATCTGTTACTTGTATATTAAAAGTATAATTTTGAGCATGAAAAAAAGGAACAATTAATGACACTAATTGACTACTAGAACTTCCTGAATTCAAAGTTTGATTTTGAACTATTGTAGCACCACCAGAAGGTGGAAATGTTGTAGTTTGAATAGTAAGTGGATATCTTATTGAAGTATTTACATCAGCTGTAACTAAAAAGTTTCCAGCTATTGTATTGCAAGTATTTAAAGCACAAGTTTTGAAAAAATTACCTAAGGTTAGATTAGGCGGATTAGAAAAACTTAGAGTATAGGTTTGAACAACACCTTCTCCACAAGCATCATTAACCCTTATGTTATAAGTACCAGGACCTAATCCAGGAAAAACGTTTGAGGTTTGAGGTGGACGTATAACTGGTCCAGAAGTTATTTCATAAGTAACTGGATTTCCTGTCAAAACAGTTGCTACTATAGTACCGACTGCACAACTAGTTTGTATACTTGTAAGCTGATAAGTAAGTAAAATTCTTGTATCATTAATCGTAATACTTTGCTGGGCAGTATTTGATAGATTTCCTAAAGTTTGGGTTGCAATAACTGTATAATTCCCTGATTGCAAACCTGTATAAGTAGTATTTGAAGTTGTCGCAATCGGTGTTGTAACATTTGGCAATAAATAAATTGAATAAACAATTATAGAGCCTGGAGTAGTATTTTGAACATTGAAACTCAAGGAACCATTTCCTGTGCAAGTCTCATCCATTTTTGTAACAACTAATGTAAAACTAGATAGTTGAGCAAAACTAAGTTGACTTATAAAAAAGAGGAAGAAGAATATTTTGAAAAAGCTTTTCATAAATCTAATAGTTTAATGAGTTATTACCATTTGTTGGATGCTATTTTATCAAAATAGTTGCGTCAAATTATAAAATAAAACTTACATACCTTTTTTTTTAGAAATTCTTAATAGAAAAATAGATACATTCTTTAAATCTAGTATCTAAAAGTGTTTGTTTAATATTTTTGTATTGATTTATCTGCTTATCATCATAAAGAAAGTAAACTGGGAAATTTCTTTCACCATCAATTAGCATTATTGGCGCAACTGCTGTTTTATCAGAAGACATAATGTACATTTCTTTCATAAAATCAAAGTGAAGCTCTTTGTCATTATTTTTAGCAAATAATAATAATTCATTTAATACATTCTCAATATCATCAGAAATTTTTCCTGTGGCTTCTACTCTATTAATTGCAAAACCATAATCATTACAGTTTGAAAAAAACGTTATCGCTGAAGCAAGTTCAACATCATTATAAGTAAAAATCAATCCATCAGATACGTATTGATTAATTTTTCCTTTAAATATAATTTTTCTAATTATTACAACAGGAATCAAAACAAAAAAAACTATAATCGCTATTATCAAACCAAAAATTGATGAATAAATAGCTCTGAAACTAAAGCAATGTTTGAAATACATACTCCAATATTCATCTATAGTATTAGTTCCTAAACAATACTTTACAATAATCGTCATATTGTTTAAATTTACAATCAAGTTATAAAGTAGTATGATTACTATTACTAATAATAAAATTACTTGCATATTATAATTTATTTGCTAAACCGGTTATACGCTTTATATCTTGCTCTTTAGATTTTGGATAAATCATTAAAACACCTTCCTTATCGACAATAATATAATCATGCAAACCATCTACAACTATTATTTTATCAGCATCGGAACGAATTATATTATTGGATGCGTTTTCTAAAATCACTTTGGCGTTAATAACACCATTATTGTTTTCATCTTTTTCAATTTTTTCGTGCAATTGTCCCCAAGTTCCAAGGTCATTCCAATCGAAAGTAGCAGGTAAAACATATACATTTTTAGCATTTTCCATTACCGCATAATCAATTGAAACATTTTCCGCATTGGCATAATTTTGATTGATAAAATCTTTTTCAGATGATGTATTATAATTTTCTAAACCTTGCAAAAACAAATTATTCATTTGAGGTTGAAACTTTTCAAAAGCTGAAGTTATGGATTTTGCGCTCCAAATAAAGATTCCGCCATTCCAAAGAAAATTTCCTTGCTCAAGAAATGATTTTGCCGTTTCATAATCGGGTTTTTCTCTAAATTGATTTACTCTTTTAATTGGATTTACATCAGATTTATCAAATTCAATATAACCAAAACCTGTATTTGGAAACGTTGGCTGAATTCCTAAAGTCATTAAAGCATCTTCATTTTCACAAAAATCAAAACATTGTTTTAAGTTGTTTGCAAATTCATCTTCATCTTCAATCCAATGATCGCTTGGCGCAACTACCATAAGAGCGCCAGGATTCAACTTTTGGATTTTTAATGAAGCGTATAAAATACATGGCGCAGTATTTCGCATTGCTGGTTCTAACAAAACTTGCTCTTGTTTAACCATTGGCAATTGTTCTAAAACCAAATCATTATATAATTCATTAGTCAAAATAAAAATATTCTCAGCTGGAATTAATTTTGATAAACGACTAAATGTTTTTTGAATTAATGTACTTCCAGAACCCAACATATCATGAAATTGTTTAGGAAATTCTGTTGTAGAAACTGGCCAAAATCGTGAACCAACGCCACCAGCCATCAATATTGCGTAATAATTATTATTCATATTTATTTTGAAGCACGAAACGACTTCATTTTTTTAATTAGAGATACAAATATATTTATAATAAAGAAGAATTGTAATGCTATTAAAATTAAAATTACAACAAAAAAATATAGATTATAATCAGGAATATTTTGCCAATATTCAAATTCTTTTACTTGTGATGGAAGTTCATTCGACAAATAATTAATATAAAAAAAAGAAGCTATAGAAAGCATTGAGCCTAAAACATGAATCCAAATATTAACTTTTGACAAATCGACCTTTATAAAATCAAGTAAAAAATAGATAATTGATATAATTCCGAACAAATAAAATAAAAGTAAAACTATATGATTAACTGCGGCTACATAATAAGTATCATGAATATTTAGAACAAACTTTGCATCTGTATTTATTAAAAAAAATAAAACTATAAAAACAATAGTTATTGCAACACAAAAATAATAAGCTTTAAATTTCTTCATCTTATCCCGGAATTATCTCTACCTCAGCGTTGGCGTTAAACAAAAAAGTTCTTCCTGTATTTACTTCAATACATTCATATCGTTTAACTCGAAGTCCTTTTTTCTGAAAAATTCTTCCGTTTTTTATTCTAAACAAACTGCCACTTGGCACTTCATGAATATAATGGACATCGGGTTTTCTTTCGTCAAATTGTTTTAGTGCAAAAGCTAATTTTGCATCGGTATCACTACTTGCTGTAGGATTTCTAAAATGATTAGCCACCAAAGGCAAAACCGAAT
>Ga0209572_1000989_pt1 | contig 26880 bp, 5 predicted proteins | sample EBPBio232012_DNA_FD_185867 | JGI IMG/M metagenome (GOLD analysis project Ga0209572, IMG submission 185867) | Wastewater treatment Type I Accumulibacter community from EBPR Bioreactor in Madison, WI, USA - Reactor 1_1/23/2012_ DNA (SPAdes)... | ecosystem: Engineered > Bioreactor > EBPR >...
AGAATGGACCGCTCAGGTCGGAAGTAAACGCAGGGTTCGGGTATGCGCAGGTGTTGCTGATGGTCAGGGTCGTACCTGCCCCATTGGTAACAGATACAGAGTAACCGATCGCATCGATGTGGCGGCCGTCCAAAGTGAACATATTGCCACCGATGTTATTCAGTACCGTTCCCACCGTAATCGGGCTCGGCGACGCAGGCGGGTTCGGGCTGGTGGTTTTATACAAACCTGACACCGCAGATACCGTCCAGGTTTGGGTCGATGGTGCATTTACCTTGATTTGTTCGCCAAACTGACCGTTTGTCAGCGTCGTCGCGTTGTTCAGGCAAGAACATGGGTCGCTGATCGATGGAGTGCAGTTGATTACTGAAATAGTAATGATACCATTCATCGATTTGGTGCAGGAAGAACTGGTGTTCGTAGCAATTACAGAATAGTTGCCAGGAGTGCTCTGATTTCCAAAATTGATCGAGCTACCATTGCCTGGGACAGGAACACCGATATTTCCTGAATTCAACTGCAATTGATAATTAACACCCACCTGCGACCCGCTCAGGATAATTGGCAGCCCACTTACATCTGTATTACACACCGTACCACCACCCGATAAGTTAAATACAGCAGGAGCGGGAAGAACAGTAACTGTGAATGAACAGGTATTGGTCTGGCCATTCGATGCTGTTACCATAAAAGTATTGGTCGTCGTACCCAAGGGGAAAGTAGCGCCGGAGGCAAAACCCGCTGTTTGGGTCGTCATTGCACCTGGACAAATATCCGTTCCAACAGGCGTAATATATTGTGGCGCCAACGGCTCACAACCGACTATATTTTGAGGGCACGAAATCATCGGAGCCTGATTAAAGGACACAACAACATCGTCTGTTGATACAGGGCAAGGAGAATTTGAAATCGTCCAGCGAAGTGTATACACCGTTCCAGCATTTCCGGAGAATGTCGAAGAAGGGCTATTCGCATTTGAAAAACTACCACCCGTACCCAGTACTACACTCCATGCGCCAGTGCCTGTTACAGGGGTATTGGCAGCCAGCATCACCTGTGTAAGTCCGCAGGTCATCGCGTTCACAACTTGGTCGGGCCCAGCATTCGATACCGTTGGAGAAGCCGTAAACGTGATGGATACATCATCCGTACTGGCAGCACAAGGTGCATTCGCAATTGTCCACCTGAACGTGTATACTCCTGTTACAGAAACGGTTACACTCGTGTTGGCCAAACTTGAATTGCTGAAATTCGCAGTTCCAGGGCCACTCACCAGCGTCCAGGTGCCCGCGCCTACCGTCGGCGCGTTGCCGGCCAGCGTTGCCGTCAAGCCGCATACACTCGCATCCGGGCCTGCATTGGAGGCTGTCGGAGGTGCATTTACCACAATAGACACCTGATCGGTGCTGGAAGGGCAAGGCGCATTCGCAATCGTCCACTCGAACACATAGGTACCCGCTGTAGTAAGGCCGCTGATGCTTGTTGTGGCCGAACCAGGCGTGGTGATCGTACCGGTAACCGGGCCGCTTATCTGCGTCCAGGTGCCCGTGCCTGCTGATGGCGTGTTGCCCGCCATCGTAACAGAGCCTGTGGTGGTGCAAATGGTCTGGTCGGGGCCAGCATTCGATACCGTTGGAGAAGCCGTAAACGTGATGGATACATCATCCGTACTGGCAATACACGGCGCATTGGCAACTGTCCACCTGAACGTGTATACTCCTGTTACAGAAACGGTTACACTCGTGTTGGCCAAACTTGAATTGCTGAAATTCGCAGTTCCAGGGCCACTCACCAGCGTCCAGGTGCCTGCGCCTACCGTCGGCGCATTGCCCGCCAACGTTGCCGTCAAGCCGCATACACTCGCATCCGGGCCTGCATTGGAGGCTGTCGGAGGTGCATTTACCACTATAGACACCTGATCGGTGCTGGAAGGGCAAGGCGCATTCGCAATCGTCCACTCGAACACATAGGTACCCGCTGTAGTAAGGCCGCTGATGCTTGTTGTGGCCGAACCAGGCGTGGTGATCGTACCGGTAACCGGGCCGCTTATCTGCGTCCAGGTGCCCATGCCTGCTGATGGCGTGTTGCCCGCCATCGTAACAGAGCCTGTGGTGGTGCAAATGGTCTGGTCGGGCCCAGCGTTTGATACCGTTGGAGAAGCCGTAAACGTGATGGATACATCATCCGTACTGGCAGCACACGGCGCATTGGCAGTTGTCCACCTGAACGTGTATACTCCTGTTAAAGAAACAGTTACGCTCGTGTTGGCCAAACTTGAATTGCTGAAATTCGCAGTTCCAGGGCCACTCACCAGCGTCCAGGTGCCCGCGCCTACCGTCGGCGCGTTGCCCGCCAACGTTGCCGTCAAGCCGCATACACTCGCATCCGGGCCTGCATTGGAGGCTGTCGGAGGTGCATTTACCACAATAGACACCTGATCGGTGCTGGAAGGGCAAGGTGCATTCGAAATCGTCCACTGGAACACATAGGTGCCTGCTGTAGTAAGGCCGCTGATGCTTGTTGTGGCCGAAGCAGGCGTGGCGATCGTACCGGTAACCGGGCCGCTTATCTGCGTCCAGGTGCCCGTGCCTGCTGATGGCGTGTTGCCCGCCATCGTAACAGAGCCTGTGGTGGTGCAAATGGTCTGGTCGGGGCCAGCGTTCGATACCGTTGGAGAAGCCGTAAACGTAATGGATACATCATCCGTACTGGCAGCACACGGCGCATTGGCAGTTGTCCACCTGAATGTATAAACTCCTGTTAAAGAAACGGTTACACTCGTGTTGGCCAAACTTGAATTGCTGAAATTCGCAGTTCCAGGGCCACTCACCAGCGTCCAGGTGCCCGCGCCTACCGTCGGCGCGTTGCCCGCCAGCGTTGCCGTCAAGCCGCATACACTCGCATCCGGGCCTGCATTGGAGGCTGTCGGAGGTGCATTTACCACAATAGACACCTGATCGGTGCTGGCAGGGCAAGGCGCATTCGCAATCGTCCACTGGAACACATAGGTACCCGCTGTAGTAAGGCCGCTGATGCTTGTTGTGGCCGAACCAGGCGTGGTGATCGCACCGGTAACCGGACCGCTTATCTGCGTCCAGGCGCCCGTGCCTGCTGATGGCGTGTTGCCCGCCATCGTAACAGAGCTTGTGGTGGTGCAAATGGTCTGGTCGGGGCCAGCGTTTGCCGTAGTAGCACCTGCCGTAAACGTGATGGATACATTATCCGTACTAGCAATACACGGCGCATTGGCAACTGTCCACCTGAACGTGTAAACTCCTGTTAAAGAAACAGTTACATTTGATGTAGCAGAATTGGCATTGGTGAAATTTGAAGTACCTGGACCTGAAATCTGCGTCCAAGTTCCCGCGCCTACCGTCGGCGCATTGCCCGCCAACGTTGCCGTCAAGCCGCATACACTCGCATCCGGGCCTGCATTGGAGGCTGTCGGAGGTGCATTTACCAATATAGACACCTGATCGGTGCTGGAAGGGCAAGGCGCATTCGAAATCGTCCACTGGAACACATAGGTGCCTGCCGTGGTAAGGCCGCTGATGCTTGTTGTAGCCGAACCAGGCGTGGTGATCGTACCGGTAACCGGGCCGCTTATCTGCGTCCAGGCGCCCGTGCCTGCTGATGGCGTGTTGCCCGCCATCGTAACAGAGCCTGTGGTGGTGCAAATGGTCTGGTCGGGGCCAGCGTTTGCCGTAGTAGCACCTGCCGTAAACGTGATGGATACATCATCCGTACTGGCAGCACAAGGTGCATTCGCAATTGTCCACCTGAACGTGTATACTCCTGTTACAGAAACGGTTACGCTCGTGTTGGCCAAACTTGAATTGCTGAAATTAGCAGTTCCAGGGCCACTCACCAGCGTCCAAGTTCCTGCGCCTACCGTCGGCGCATTGCCAGCCAGCGTTGCCGTCAAGCCGCATACACTCGCATCCGGGCCTGCATTGGAGGCTGTCGGAGGTGCATTTACCACTATAGACACCTGATCGGTGCTGGAAGGGCAAGGCGCATTCGCAATCGTCCACTGGAACACATAGGTACCCGCTGTAGTAAGGCCGCTGATACTTGTTGTGGCCGAACCAGGCGTGGTGATCGTACCGGTAACCGGGCCGCTTATCTGCGTCCAGGTGCCCGTGCCTGCTGATGGCGTGTTGCCCGCCATCGTAACAGAGCCTGTGGTGGTGCAAATGGTCTGGTCGGGCCCAGCATTCGATACCGTTGGAGAAGCCGTAAACGTGATGGATACATCATCCGTACTGGCAGCACAAGGTGCATTCGCAATTGTCCACCTGAACGTGTATACTCCTGTTAAAGAAACGGTTACACTCGTGTTGGCCAAACTTGAATTGCTGAAATTCGCAGTTCCAGGGCCACTCACCAGCGTCCAGGTGCCCGCGCCTACCGTCGGCGCGTTGCCAGCCAGCGTTGCCGTCAAGCCGCATACACTCGCATCCGGGCCTGCATTGGAGGCTGTCGGAGGTGCATTTACCACTATAGACACCTGATCGGTGCTGGAAGGGCAAGGAGAATTCGCAATCGTCCACTGGAACACATAGGTGCCTGCTGTAATAAGGCCGCTGATGCTTGTTGTGGCCGAACCAGGCGTGGTGATCGTACCGGTAACCGGGCCGCTTATCTGCGTCCAGGCGCCCGTGCCTGCTGATGGCGTGTTGCCCGCCATCGTAACAGAGCCTGTGGTGGTGCAAATGGTCTGGTCGGGGCCAGCGTTTGCCGTAGTAGCACCTGCCGTAAACGTGATGGATACATCATCCGTACTGGCAGCACACGGCGCATTCGCAGTTGTCCACCTGAACGTGTATACTCCTGTTACAGAAACGGTTACACTTGAATTTGCCAAACTTGAATTGCTGAAATTCGCAGTTCCAGGGCCACTCACCAGCGTCCAGGTGCCCGCGCCTACCGTCGGCGCGTTGCCGGCCAACGTTGCCATCAAGCCGCATACACTCGCATCAGGGCCTGCATTGGAGGTACTGGGAATATCTTTTACCTGAATAGAAAAGGTACAGGAATTTACATTCGTGTAGGTGATAGTATGTGTATTTACACCTGCTGCAGAAGGAGAAAAATTACCCGCACTCACACCTGTACCGCTGTATGTACCGCCTGTGGGAGTAGCCCCTGTCAGGGCAAAAGTGGGGTCGGTAATACAAACTATTCTGTTTGCCGGACATGAAACCGAAGCATTTACCTGAATAGTAAAGGCACAGGCATACTCACATCCATTTGCATTGGTGTAAACATACGTGATGATATGATCTCCAAGGCCTGCCACAGATGGAGAAAAAACGCCGTTGCTCACTCCTGGACCAGAATAAACGCCACCGGCAGGACTGGCGCCTGTCAGGTTAAATGGTGTGGCGTTGACATGCGTTGTGATGTTAGATGGGCACGTGACTATAGGTAGCGTATTAAACCTCACGGTCATTTCGTCTGTCGATACAAGGCAAGAACCGTTCGAAATGGACCAGCGAAGCACGTATGTATTTCCTGCTACTCCGCTAAAAGTAGAAGTTGGGCTGGAAGGGTTGCCCAAACTGCCCCCCACACCGCTCTGGATACTCCACATACCCGTTCCGATGGAAGGTGCATTGGCAGCCAGCGTCACTTCGGTAATGCCACAGGTAGTAGCGCCGGTCTGATCGGGACCGGCATTGGCGGTGCTGCCTCCGCTGGGCGTTGTATACGATGCGGTAACGGCACAGCCTTCCGCTGAGGTAAATGTTACGGTGTATGTGCCTTGCGAGGCAGGAGTCATGGTTGGAGTAGTGGCGCCATTGCTCCACAGATACGTACATGTAGCAGGCTGAGGGGTGAATCGCCATGCTTCATTAGTGGTCGTTATACTAGTTCTGTTTCTTCCGACAGGGGCTAAGCCGACTGTTCCGTTGAAGTTTTCTATGCCCACCGTGGCTGGATTTAAGCCGGTAAGTGCCGTGATATGAATTTCTATAATTCCGGTGGCTTCGTACAACTGAACTTCAGAAATCACGTCGGGGTTGGAGCCACAGCAAGTAGGCACCCCGTTAAACTTAACGTATAGTATTCTCGAACCAGGAGCACCCGTGGTAGTATAAAAAATTGAACCTGCGCCGGGAGGATACAGGTCGTCCCACCCCAAAGCAATAAGGTTGTTGGGCGATGAAGTATTGGGAATCATCTGTCCACTACAACAGCCACTACCAGAAGTAGAAGCGAACGTCATAAATCCGTTGGCTGATATGAGAAAGGAGGAATAGGTATTTCCGAAAAAGTTAAAATCAAATCCAATCGGCAAAGCGCTGGATACGCCATCATCTGAGAGCGTAACCGTCGTTCCCGTACCCATATAGGGCGCAAAAGTGGTAGAGGTGAGCGTGTAATTGATCGGGCAAGTGACCCCACCTGCGGTGAGTTGCGGCAGTGTATTGCATGCCGGATTCGCCGGGTTGGTACTAATGGATAACGCGCCGGGGAGATTAGACCGAACGATCGCTGTTCTTACAATGCTGCCTGTGCAAGGGCTCGATATGGTTACAGTATACGTACCGGCGGGCAGGTTTGCGAGGTCTTCCGTTGTTGCACCATTCGACCACATAAAAGTTAATCCCGTCGCACCGCTTACATTCAAGTCAATCGTACCATCATTGTTACCGCAGTTCTCATTGGTGGTAGTAGCCGTGGCGTTAATGTTTCCTGGAGTTACGGTTGCAGAGGCTGTAAAATTGCCCCCGCAGGTATTCGTAACCGTTACTGTATAAGTACCGGCAGTCAACCCTGAAATATCCTGGGTGGTAGCGCCGTTGGACCATTGATAGTTCAGGCCCGTTGCGTTGCCTACATTCAAATCGATGCTACCGTTGGCAGACGGGCAAGTGGCGCTGGTAGTGGTCAGGGAACCTGTGAGGGGTATAGTTGTAACAGACACATTAAAAGAACAGGAACTGGTGTTATTGGTACCATCAGTAGCCGTGAGTGTCACGGTAGAGTTACCTATAGGAAAAGTACTTGGCAGCGTAGGGTTGGAACTGACGGTAGCCGTGCAGTTATCGTAAGCAGCCGAAGGGAAATTGACGCTGGGGGACGTACAACCTCCATCAGTTGTCAGAGAAACCGTCGATAAACAGGCCGATGTCGTAGGCGTACCCACTACCAACAGCGCCAGCGAAGTATTGGGGTACTGCGGCCCTACCGGTATGGGAGGAGTGCCAAATTCGCCGCAAAAATACCACCAGGTAGCCGCAGTATTTACATAATAAAAACCTGGCGTGGTGGGCGCCGTAAAATTCGTATTGATCATTCCAGATCCAGAACCACCGGCATTATGGCAAATGGCAAATACGCCTTCTATACCTACATGGTGTTGGGTAATACATCCCGCACATCCGCCACCGTTCGTATACACGGAAGACCAATCGGCCGTAAATGTCACGTTGGCTCCCGGCGCTACATACGCGATTTGGCCCTGCCCTCCCAGGTTGATATTCGTGTACGTACTGGCACGTCCCAATTTTTCGGAAACGACCGGCATGGGCGCAGGCAACATGTACACAAGGGGTGGCACGTTGTCGGCTGTTACATTCACCGAGGCGACAGTAGGCCCGCCGGGGTTACTAACGGTTACTCTGTAATTGCCTGTGGTCAATGCCGTAATACTGGCCGTATTAGCGCCTGTGCTCCATAGAAATGTGGAGCCGCCCGAAGCAGTTAGTACGGTACCGGTACCGGGGCAAAGTTTAGGATTTGATGGAGAAATGCTCGCTTGAGAAAAGAGATTGACGGTGCATGCAAGGGCAATCCCCAAAATGGTAAAAATACTTTTCATGTAATAGGAGACAATGTTGTGGATTATCCAGGCCATAGTGGCCTGAAAGCAGTTAAAGGTACCTGGATTATGTGAACACTACAGAAGTATTTCTATCAATAATGATAGAGATACTTTTGAAAACAAGGATCCCTATCATGCAAAGAAAGATATATACTCATAAAAATCGTAGACAATAATTTTTGGGGAAAAGCAAAATTTACTTTTCAATGCAAAAATAGAGAAGTTCATGTTGCAAACAGGTTTGCTGATGTCGCAAATAGGTTTGCTAATGTTTCATTCTTAAATGATTCATACATTTTGGGTCGCCTACTTTTCAATGAGGATGCGCGAACATAAAAATAAAAAGGAGTGAATGAGCACAGTCATCCACTCCCTGAAAGTTCGTTGAAATTCTATTAATTACACTGTATCACTTCGACTGAATCATCTTCTTCGTTGCACTGTCCGTAGCCGTTTCCAGCGTGTAGTACAACATGCCTGTCGCGTTCAGCAACTGACGATCCACCGAGATCGTGTTGTAGCCTTTTGCGAACGATCCGCTCTGTGTGAATACCATTCGGCCCGTTTCGTCGAAGATACGCAGCGTTGCATCAGCAGCCTCCGGCAGGTGGAATCCGATGAACGTTTTGTTCACAAACGGGTTCGGCTGGTTTTGGTACAGTTCGAAACCAACGCCACTGATCGTGCTCGTGCCATTGTTGTTGAAACGCAGGGCCACATCCATGCGGTTGTTCGCCAGGCTGTAGGCTTCTGCTTTCGTGATGCGGCTCGATACGCCCAGCATGCTCGACAGTTGACCTGCTTTGCTTGCGCGGAACGTTACTGCAAATTCGTTGTCTGAACCGTCTACCGAAGTAGTCAGAGCGTCCTGGAATACACCGAAGTTTTCGGCTTTGATGTCGCCGTTACCAGCGATATCCAACACTTCTAGGCCCGTCAGGTTCATCGTGAACTGGTAGCCCTGTACACGCTCTGCACCTTTGAACGTCACCGTGAAGGTTTCGCCTGCTTTCACCTGACGATCTTCCACGTCGAACAGCATCGTCGAAGCCGTGCGTTCTTCTGCCGATTGCAGGCTGTTGGCGATAGCCGTTCCGTTGACGTCACCGATCTTGACCGCCTCGAAATTGTTCTGAAGCATATTTCCAAACAGGTTGTCGATGGAGATATTTTCCGGGAACTGCGACTGGAACGGATTGGCCGGGGTCGGGAAAGTGTAGGCTTTGTCTACAAATCTCCACGACGTGTTGTTCGGCAATTCTGTGTAAATACCCAGGATCAGTTTACGGAACTCTACAATGTCGAAGGTCGTGATCGAACCCGAGCGGTTGGCATCGGCAGCGATCATCTTATACGGCGTTGTCAGCGGATCGAGGCCCAGGATGTGTTTGGTAATGAGTACCAGGTCATAGGTCGATACGCCATTCAGCGGGTTGTCGTCTTTCGTCGGCGTGATCGTCAGGTCTGACAGAAGCGGCACACCTGCAAAGTGATAAGCGCCGTTGTCGTCGGTAATGTCGATGGCATTGACGTTTTGGGTACCGGTGAGTTCGACACTGGCCAATTCTACACCTTGTCCGTCCACGCTGAGTTGGCCAGCAACAGCAGCCGATGGAGTGAAGTTTTCACAACCCACCACATTGGCCTGTACATTTACATACGCGGTGCAGTAATCGTAGTTGCCAGCAGCATCTTGCAGCCATACCTGTACGGGTACGTCCTGGCCTTCATCGAGGCAGGTGACGATCACGCTCTGGTTGGCCGGTGCACCACCCGGATAGATATTAGACGGATTTTCGTCGGCGCGCACCACAGCCAGGCTCTGATTCAGAATGCTGGTCGGAGTGCAGTTGTCTTCACCATACAGGAAGAAATCATTGGCCCACAGGGTAGCCATACCGCCTACCATCAGGTTGATGTTCACGTTGGCACATGCCACCACCGGTGGTTTGCAGTCGCGAATTTCAAAGTCATACTTGCACACCGTTTCATTACCGCAAAGGTCTTCCGCAATCCATTCAATGCGGTGGTGGCCATGCGGTAGTTGAGGTACTGTGTACACTGTTGGCGACTGAATAGTATTAAACCTCAGGTGGCCCAGCAAGTGCGTGGCATCTGCAGAGTAATTTTCCAGCACCACAAAACGGCTGCGCTGGTTGAGCGGCAGGTTAGGCTGGAACAGGCGCACCTCGCCACCACCGTAATTAGGCGTATTGATATTGTTGTAGCGAACGGTTCCTGGTTCGGGAGGATTGGCACTGCTCACAACTGTTTCTTGCACACCATCGCCATCCAGGTCGAGGAACAACAGGTAACGGAAGCGCAGCGTAGTACCCGAGCAGGAATCGAGTGCAGAAACGCTCAGGTCGGCCGGCCCTTCACACAAGTCGTGCGTTTGAAGGGTGTTGTCCCACCAGTATTCCTGGTTCCACAACAACGCGTCATTGGTCGAGTAGTCGCATACTTTCACCAGTGTATCCGGGCAGCCGTCAAATACGGGATCCTGCGTATCGATCACTTTGACAATCTGTTTGTAGCGATAGCAGTTAGCATCCGGATTCCAGAATGAGGAGTAGTTGGTGGGCGCAGGATCGCTCGGATTAATCTTGATGATTGTAGGAGCCCAGGGTGCTGGCGTATTTGGAGGCGACAAAATGGGTGCGCGCACATTGGACGGGTCGTTGGCAAGGAAGGACGGGTTCGGGTTCGGCACATCCACGCAAGGGCTGCCCGGTATGTAGGTACACCAGTTGATGATCGTCCAGGTGCGTTCGATTTTGTAGCACGCATCTGGTACTACTGTGAAAATAACGTCATTGTACGCAACGCCCAGCAATTCACAGTCTTCGCCGTAGAAAGTAGGATATCCGAAGTTGTTCGGCGCTCCGTTGCAGGCATACACCGTTTTGTCATCGGGCAAACGCAGGTAGTAGTTCTGGCTGTATGTCACCGTGATACGTTGCGTGCACGACGAACTCAACCCTACACAGTCGTATGCGCGGAAAGTGCGCAGGATCGTGCCCCGGTTGCAGGTGGTATCAAATTGCGTGTAGTTGTTGCTTACTGTAATGGTGTCGACACAGCAGTTGTCCACCGACTCGGCAAATCCGTACGCCCACAACGTTGGGTCGAAGTTTTCGCAGTTGATGGTCACATTGGCCGGCGGTTCGCAAGTCGGTTTGATTTTATCCTGCACTTCCACATTGACCATACATTCATTGAAAATGTACTGGATACCGCTACCAGGCAGGATCAAAGGCGTTCCATCGAGATTGCGGTAGTAATCGCGTTGTCCGTTGATATCGAGTTGATACACCCGGAAAATAACGGTTTGTGTAGTACCAATTTCGCAGCAATAGAACTTAATCGAGTCATTTTCAGCCGTAGCAGTAAAATATTCGTTGCCATCGCACAGCGAACTCAGGTTATCGATGCATTCGCCATAGGAACCGCCATTCGACATGCGGCGGATGGTGAATTCCATTCCGTTGCAATTGTCATGCGAACCTTGGTTGAAAGCAGATGCAGGCACCCAGGCCACGCCGCCAAACTGGTCGTCGCCTTCCGGATCGTAACAATCTGTCGGGTCGTCGCCATCGATGGCAACTGTTGTAAACTGCGTACAGGTGGCCACTGGCGGCGTTTCATCGCGTACAGTCAGGCGGAAAGTTTTGGTGGTCGTATTTCCGCAGGCATCTTCGGCTGTATACATCACCTGGTGCGCGCCGATAGGCAGGCAAGGCGTGACGCCGAAATTGGCCAGCGTGTCGCGATCCCAGAAATTGTTGCCCGGGAAAGTTGTCAGCGTATTGTTGTTGATGGTGTAGGTGGCAATCACCTGATCTGTCAGGTATTGGTCGTATACCGTCACCATGGCGCTGATGCTGCTGATACGCGAGCAATTATCGCTGATGATCACATTAGGCAGGTCGACATTGGCGCAGCATTGCGATGGGTTGGTCGATACCGCCATATTCGGCACAGCATCGAATACAGGGCCGTCGTCATCCAGCACCTTGACCAACTGATTGTAATGCAGCGTCTGGTTGGTACACCAGTCGACAAGAGTCCAGTGACGAATCACTTTATAGGTGCCTTCGCATACGTCGATGCGTTCGTCATTGTAGCCCCAACCGATGTTGCATCCTTCGGGTTGGCCGAATACCGTAGGCGTACCCTGAAGCCCGATGCTGTTGAGGTATTCAGGTGTCGGGTAGGCGCTGGAACACGGCAGTGCAGGCGCTTGCAGGTTGTCGTAGTTTTCTGGCAACACTACATCATCCATCGTTGGGCGCAGGAAATGGATGGTTTGAGAGCAAGTGGCTTTGTTGCCGCTGGCATCCACTGCCGTCCAGGTACGTACGATGGTTTGAGTATATCCGCTGGCGCAATTTTCCTCCGTTACCACATCTTTGTACACGAGGTCAAAGCCCTGACAATCCACTACTACCGGATAAGCCTGTACGAACGGAATGATTCCATTGGATGTCAGATACTCCGGTGTATTGCTCGGAATGTTACAGTTCAGGTTGAAATCCGAACAGGTCATTACCGGCGGCAGTTTGTCTTCGACTTTCAACAGGCCCCAGCAGGAGTTGCCGGACACCAGGTGAGTGACACGCACTGCGTAGGTATGACCAATATCGTCCTGATTGACCACGCCAGGCTGCCAGGGGCCGTTGCCCAGCGGCAGGGTACGGTCGATCGTTACCTCATAATCATCAAAGCAGGGATAAGTGCCTTCCAGCACCATATCTGGCAGAATATCTACCGTGCAACTTGATGGCAGCGACACCGTTACCAGGTCATTGCAAACAATATTGGAAGGTGTGGCTACTACCTGCACCGTTTGGGAAATAGATTGTACGCAGCCTGGGTCGTCTTCTCCTGCTGCTTTGGGTTCTCCGCCATCCACCGTGTATGTGATTACATAGGTACCCAAACCGTTGCCCGGATCAAACACGTCGGTTACAACTGCCGGGCCGTTGTTGTATTTCACCGTAAAGAACGGATCCACGTTCGGATTCAGCACATCGTCGCCCGGATCGCCCGTCAGCGTGATCGGATCGGAATAGAGACAGAATGGGCCGGAAAGATCGGAAGTGATGGACGGGTTCGGGTATTCACAGGAATTAGCCAACATGAAACTGGTACCCAGGCCATTGCTCAGGGTAATGGTGTACCCGATAGCATCCACATGGCGGCCATCGAGGGTAAACATATTACCGCCGATATTTACGAGTACCGTTCCCACCGTAATCGGCGATGGGCTTGACGGCGGGTTGGGGCTGTTGGCGCGGTAAAGTCCGCTTACTGCCGTTACGGTCCAGGTTTGTGTGCCGGGAGCAGTCACCTTGATTTGTTCGCCAAACTGGCCGTTGGTCAGCGTGGTAGCGTTGTTCAGGCAGTTGCAGGGGTCGGAAATAATGGCTGAACAGTTGAAGTCTGACACCACGGCCGAACCCATCATGGGTGCTGTGCAGTTGCCCGGTGTGGCAGTTGCCGTTACCGTATAAGTGCCAGGTGTCAGTTGCGTTCCGAAGTTAAGTGGATTGCCTGTACCGGCTACCGGAGCGCCTACGGGGTTTCCACCCAGCAGGAGTTGGTAACTTACGTTGATTTCAGAGCCGCTCAGGCCCACTGCTACACCTATATTATCGGTAGTACACACTTCGCCGCCGCCGGTTACGGTGAAAATGGCAGGGGAAGGGTTGACGGTTACAACGATTTCAGTGCGTGGGCTTTCGCAAGCGCCGGGGATGTTGAGGTCGGCGATGCTGATAGCCGTAGCCACGTCAGCAGATTGTGCGTAGTTGGCAGCATTGCCCATATATGCCAGCCACTGAGCAGGGGTGCGGGTAGCGCCGTCGTTGATCAGTTGACTGGTATTGTTCAGGATAAAATTGAAAGTTTGGGCAGTAGTGCCAAGCGTGAGTCCGGGCGGAATATCGCCCGTACTGGCAGTAGCGGCAGGTTCAAATCCATTCGTATCGTCGAACACAAACAAATGTGTTTGGGTAGCGACGTTGAACAGCGGGTTGTTCGTGTTGGTATTCTGGAACGCATAAATCTGGTCGCCAGCCGTTGCATTGAACTGGAGCACCTGGAATTGGTTGTTGCCATTGCCACTGGTACCCGGAATCGGGGTGCCCGCAGCCGCAAAACCCGGCGCCAGGGTAGTTCCGTTGTTCATTACGATGACGGTACCTGCCATCACACCTCCGGCAGGAACGGTGTATCGCATAATGTCTTCATTGCCGCGGCCTACAGTGGCGGTGGCGCCCCGATAACCGGTGCCCGTCCAGCCATTGTCGGTAAAGTAAATAACTGTACCGGCAGCCAGGTTGACAAACGGAACAAAAGCAAAGTTGTCTGGATCGTCTTTGAAAGCAATGATGGCCATATCACCAGGCGCCAGTACGCTTACCGGCGGGGTTACATTGGCGGTTTGTGTCACATAATAGGACGTATTGCCCACCACAGCCGTAGAAGGCGTTGGCGCAACCGGATCGCCGGTCAGGTCAGCCAGAGAGGTGTACCACAGCAAGTCGTTGCCCGTTGCAGTAAGCGGCACAGCCGGAGCATTTTGGCAATACACCACCGGAGTAGTCACAGTGGGTGCAACTGGAACCGGATTCACACTCAACACCAATTGATCCTGTGGCGTGGCGCAGGCCCCGGTGCCGGTAGCCGTCAGCGTAAGGGTAATATTTCCGGTAAAACCAACAGGAGGCGTGTACGTCGTGGTAACATTTCCTGCATTTCCAAACATACCACCCGGAACGGATGCTGTCCAGTTGGACGGTGTCGTAGCGCCGGTTGTCAGCGAACCACTCAGGGAGGCTACTTGTCCTGCGCAAATCAATTGATCCGGCCCGGCATTCACACCACCTGTTTGTACTTCTACCGCACGGGTAGCCACGGCAGCCGGGCAAGGGCCTGCCGGGTCATTGGTAGTAAAGGTGAAAGTGAGAAATCCGGAGAAGTTGGCCGGAGGCGTGTAAGTAACGCTGGTCGATGTATTGTTTGGCGCGAAAGTGCCGCCCGAAGGACTTACCGACCAGGTACCACCGGTAGCGGTGCCCCCCAGCGTAACCGAGAGGCTGATATTCGAGTTCACACAAACAGGCTGAACGGCAGGAATCGTGGCAGTAGCCGGCTGATTCACCGTCACAACGATTTCCACCCGGTCGCTTTCACAGAGGTTGGAGCCAGCGAGGGTGACATTCAGGTTGGAAATACTGAGCGAAACAGCACCGGTTGCAGTCGAATAGTTTGCACTGTTACCAATATAGGTAAGCCATGCCGCCGGGGTGCGGGTTCCGCCGTCATTATTGAGCGAAATAAGATTGGCAGTAGAAAAATCAAACGTATTGGCTGTTGTGCCTGCACTCAAGCCCGGAGGGATGCTACCTGTACTGGAATCTGTTGCATTCTCAAAGCCATTGGTATCATCCAATACGAACAAATGGGTCATGGTCGCCACATTGTTCATCGGATTGCTTGAATTGCTATTCTGAAAAGCATAAATCTGCTCATTACCTGCATTTAGTATTAAAGACTGGAAGGTGCCTGTCGTAGCGCCCGGAATGGCTCCGGAAGTTACAAAACCAGGGCCATTGCTGTAAACAATCGTTCCTGCGGCAATATTGGAAGGCGCCACATACATGGTAAGCGTCTCATTCCCGTCGCCGTCCGTTACGCCCGGGGTTCGAAAACCCGTTCCAGTCCAGCCGTTGTCGGTAAAATAGATTACTGTGCCAGCAGCCAGGTTTACGAATGGAACGAATGCAAATACATCGGGTGTGCCGTTATCCACCCATCCGATGATCGCGATATCGCCTGGCGCCAGCACGCTCACTGGCGGGCTGCTGCTCGTCGTCTGCGTCACGTAATACGACGTGCTGCCCACCGTGGTAGTGGAAGGCGTAGGAGCCGCCACATCGCCAGTCGGGTCGGCCAAAGACGTGTACCACAACAGGTTCACACCCGTGGCCGTCAGCGGCGTCGCTACATCGTTTTGGCAGTACACCACTGGCGTAGTGACGGTAGGCACGGGCGACTCAGGCAGGGCATTGATAGTCGCGCTACCATTCATATTGGCGGTGCAACTGGCGCCGGAATTATCCGATGCGACTACCGTGTAGGTGCCTGCAGTACTGAAATTGCCAAAATTAAGAGGATTGCCCGTACCCGTCAGCGTAGCCACAGCCGGAGGCGTAGCATTCAAAAACAGGTTATAGGTAAACCCGCTTTGCGAACCGGAAAGCCCGATTGGAAGGCCCACGCCGCCGTTTTCACAGCCTGAGCCACCGCCGGTTACATTGAATGTAGTAATAGAAGGAACTACCGTAAAGTTAAACTCTGCGCTCGGGCGGCAGGCCTGACTGGCAGGCGCAGGAGTCAGGATGGCATACGCCACATAACTGTTCGGTATCAGCGGATTGGGAACATTCAGGATCGCGGTAGTACCACCGCCCCCCAAACTGGCAAATGGCACTGTACCAATAATAGTCCCACCTGAGTACGGATTCGAAGTAGTGTTCTGGAAAACAACAAAGGTGATGCCGAAATTCGTTACGCCGTTGCTGGCCTGTGCCATGTTTGACAAGCCTGTTGCAGTCAAGTTAATGTTTCCATTACTACATACCAGGCTTGGCCCGGTACTGCCGCCAAATGTCGGACAAAGAATACCACAGCCCTGCGGATTGGTCAAAACAAAATCAATTGGATCGCTTTCGCAGCCATTGGCATCCTTAATTACCAGCGTGTAGGTACCGGCAGTAAGTGCGAGTTGAAAAGAACTGCCTTGAACGATGCCGCTTCCGTCAGCAGTAGTCCACATATAAGTGTACGGCCCCATACCACCCGAAGTGGTTGCAATGTTGATGGTACCGTCAGCGCCACCACAGGTAGTGGGGTTGCCGGATGTGGAAGATGCAGCCTCTGGCAATGACGTAGATACAAAAAATGTAGCCGAACCCGATAGTGTAGCCGGGCAACCATTTGCATCCGTTACAGAAGTCAGGGTATATGTTGTGGTAAAATTCAAAGCATGGCTGATCGTTGTGCCACTTACATAGTTGGAAATGACCGGATAGTCAGTTGCAAGGCCATCAGTATGATCCACCGAATAAGGGCCTGTGCCACCGGTGATCGTAACACTCAGAGGAGGTGTGCCGTCGGAAGTATTGCCTTCTCCACAAAAACCGCCTGCGCCCACGATGGTTGCTACAATCGATGGGCAACTCACCGCACAGTCATTGGAATACGTGCCGATATTGGTAAAATCGTCGGTATTAAAACCGTCCCATTCTATGCTGGGGTCGAATAAATTGCTGCCGTTGGTATCCCCCATGCTGACGGTTGTTTTACGGCGCAATGTGTTGTCGGCGGTCGAAGTAAGACCGGTTCCCCATTCTGTTCCAGGGTCCAGGCCGATCTGGCCGATCACATCCAGCGTCGTAGAAGTGCTGTTTTTATACAGTTCTATGGCATCATCTCCATTGTAAAGCCCAATTGTGGTAGTTTGGTCTGCTTGTGCCAAAATGGCTGCGTTTGCAGTATTGGCAGCAAACACAAATACATCATGCGATGCAATCGAACCAGTCAGGTTAACCGTTGTAGAGGTCACAGCACCATTGAAATAAAACCGCAACTGGTAATTACCCGTTAACACAATGGTAGCACCTGTCGGGTTGTAGATTTCAATTGCCTTGTTGTTGCTGGAGCCTTCGATATACTCGGAGATGAACAAATCAGTGCAAGGAGCCATAAAAGGCACCGGACGATTGTCTGCAAAAAGCGAGGTAACTGTAGACATTGTTATGCCCAACAGAAAGATGAAATAAGTGCCGAGGGGAGATACCTGGGTAGAAAGTCTTTTCATGAGAAAATATTAAATCACTGATTATAAAGGAAATATGATGAAAAACATCGGAATTTCACAGCCAGTATCGCCGCTTCGGACACCGAAACACACGATAGAAAAAACAGTATGACTTCTTTGGAAAAAGGCCTGCTGAACAATGGTCTAAACAGAACAGGGTAAAACCCACAGGCACGAAAAAAAGGCAATCCGAAAACGGCGCCGCCAAAGCAGTCATGAGATTATGGGAGAAATTAAAACGAGATTAAAAGAAAATTTGAGAGCAAATGTAAACATACCCTGCCAAACCGCCTACCCTTCCGCCGCCTTTCCGTCGAAAAATAATCCGAATTTAACCTTCCGGCCGCCGATGCGTAAAACCCTGTCTCGCAATTTAAAAAAATAACAGATTTTTTACTCAAAATTCCCGCTTTGTCGGAAACTTTCTGCCCCAAATCGGTTTTACTACAGGTTGATATTTTTTTCCAGAGTAAAAACTGTATTTTTCGCCTGGAAAAATCAACCTCAAACAACCGTCGATGCCATAAAAACCGTCCATCAACGATAAAAAAGCCGAGTTTGGCTCAGATTTTGCGCCAATTCGGTTCGTTTATACCGCTCACTGCACTATGCGTCAGTTAAAAATTGCCCATAAAATAACCACGCGCGAAAGCCTCGCGCTGGATAAATACCTCAACGACATCGGTAAAATCCCGATGCTCACGCCCGAGGAGGAAGTCCGGCTGGCCCAACGCATCCGCGAAGGCGATCAGGATGCCCTGGATGAAATGACCAGGGGCAACCTGCGTTTTGTCGTGTCCGTCGCCAAACAATACCAAAATCAGGGACTCAGCCTCTCCGACCTCATCAACGAGGGCAATGTCGGCCTGATCAAAGCCGCCCGCCGCTTCGACGAAACGAAGGGCTTCAAATTCATTTCCTATGCCGTCTGGTGGATTCGCCAGAGCATCCTGCAGGCGATCGTCGAAAACAGCCGCATCGTCCGCATGCCCCTCAACAAGGTCGGCTCCTACAACAAGGTCAACGAAGCCTATATCCACTTCGTACAGCAATTCGAACGCGAACCCTCCGATGAAGAACTCGCCGAACTGCTCGAAATGACACCGCGCGAAGTGCAAACCATGATGCGCAGCACCATCCGCCACGTATCGCTCGACGCCCCGCTCTCGACCAGCGAAGACGGCGACTCCACCATGCTCGACGTCATGGTGCCTGAAAACGCCGATGATCCGGATTTCGACCTCATGGCCGAATCGCTCAAAGACGAAGTGGCCCAGGGCATGAGCATCCTGTCGCCTCGCGAAGTGGAAGTGATCGCTTCCTACTACGGACTCAACGGCTACAAACCGCTGACACTCGAAGAAATCGCCGAACTCTACGGCCTCACCCGCGAACGTGTGCGCCAAATCAAGGAACGCGCCATCCGCCGCCTGCGGAAATCGTATAATCGGGAGGTGCTGAGATCCTACCTTGGATAGTCCTGAGTCGTAAGTCCTGAGTCCTAAGTCCTAAGTCCTAAGTCCGTAGAGTACACCTGGATATGCTTGGCATTTGTCTGATTAGATGCCAAGCATATCCAGGTGTACTCTACAGACTTAGGACTCAGGACTTACGACTCAGGACTTTTTCAGGTGTACTCTACAGACTTAGGACTCAGGACTCACGACTCAGGACTTTTGTGTTATCTTTGCGCCCTCTATGCTCAACCTCTCCAACATTTACGTCCAGTACGGCAACCGGATACTGCTCGACCGGGTCAATTTTGTACTCAAACCCGGCGAACGCGTGGGCCTCGTAGGCCGCAATGGCGCAGGAAAATCCACGCTTTTGAAGATTATCGCAGGTGAAATGACGCCCCATGAAGGCGATGTCATCGTGCCCGCGCATTTTACCCTCGGATACCTGCACCAGGACATGCTGCTGCCCAAAGGCAAAACCGTGATCGAGGAAACCATGACGGCTTTTGCCGAAATTATTGCCCTGGAAAAAGAATTGCAGGATGTAGGCGAGGCGCTGGCAACCCGCGACGACTACGAAAGCGACGACTACGCCAAACTCATCGAGCGCATGGGCGACCTCACCGAGCACCTGCACCACATGGGCAGCGCCACCACCCAGGCCGACGCCGAAAAAGTGCTGGGTGGCCTCGGTTTTAAAGCCTCCGACGTCGACCGGCTTACCGACGAATTCAGCGGCGGCTGGCAAATGCGCATTGAACTCGCCAAAATGCTGCTGCGCCAGCCCGACCTGCTGCTGCTCGACGAGCCGACCAACCACCTCGACATCGAGAGTATCCTCTGGCTCGAAAACTGGCTCAACAACTACCCCGGCATGGTGATCGTGATCAGCCACGACCGTCGTTTTCTCGACATTGTGACCAACCGCACGGCCGAAATCGTGCTGGGTAAAATACACGACTACAAAGCCCCCTATTCCAAATACGTGGAACTCAGCGCCGAGCGCCGCGAACAAATGCAAAACGCCTACGAAAACCAACAGCGCGTGATTGCCGACCGCGAACGCACCATCAACCGTTTTATGGCCAAAGCCACCAAAACGAAAATGGCACAGTCGATGCAAAAGCAACTTGACAAAATGGAGCGCATCGAAATCGACGAGATTGATACCGCTACCATGCGCCTGCGCTTCCCCGAAGCGCCCCGCAGCGGCGAAGTAGTGGCCCAGGCCGAACACCTGACCAAGCGCTACGGCAACGTCAAGGTGCTCGAAAACGTCGATTTTAAAATGCTGCGCGGCGAACGCGTCGCTTTCGTCGGTCAGAACGGACAAGGCAAAACCACCCTCGCCAAAATCCTCATCGGCGCCGAACCGGCCACTTCCGGCAAATCCACGCTCGGCCACAATGTCAAAATCGGCTACTACGCCCAGAACCAGGCCGAAACGCTCGACCCGAAACTCACCCTGCTGCAAACCATGGAAAACAACTCGCCGGAGGAAATGCGCACCAAACTGCGCGCTATCCTCGGCGCTTTTATGTTCAGCGGTCAGGATGTCGATAAAAAAGTGGCGGCCCTCTCCGGCGGCGAACGTGCCCGCCTGGCCCTCGCCTGCATGCTGCTGCGCCCCTTCAACCTGCTGCTACTCGACGAGCCGACGAACCACCTCGATATGCTGTCGAAAGACGTGCTGAAACAGGCGCTCCAGGACTACGACGGCACGCTGCTCGTGGTGAGCCACGACCGCGAATTTCTGTCGGGCCTGACCGACCGCACCATCGAATTCCGCGACCAGCACCTGTACGAATACCTCGGCGACGTGAACTATTTCCTCGAAAAACGCCAATTGGACAACATGCGCGACGTGGAAAAACGCAGCAAAACCGGCGGCACCGCCTCCTCCGACCTCGGTGTGGTGGTGCTCGGCTCAGAAGAAAAAAAGGCCCTGCAACGCACCGTCCAGAAACACGAAAAACGCATCGCCGACCTCGAATCGGAACTCGGCGTTTTTGAAAAACTTATGGCCGACCCGGAGTTTTACAACCGGCCCGAATCCAATGATAAAATCAAGAAATACAATACGTTAAAAGCCGAACTGGAGTCGGTGTATGCGGAGTGGGAAGCGGCGGTGGAAAGGCTGGGGTAGTTATTGGTTATTGGTTATTGGTTATTAGGCGGCGTTTTTTGAGGCGTTGGTGGGTAAGGGTCGGCAGGGCTGGAGGGCTGCATATGCAGACCAATGCCGTTGCGCAAGCGCTCGATTTTTTCGCACCTTAATGCCGCCTTGTCGTCTGACGGAATAGTTATCGGTTATTAGTTATTGGTTATCAGGCGGCGTATTATGAGGCGTCGATGGGGAGCGTCGGCAGTGCCGGGAGCGCTGCATGAGCAGACCAATGCCTTTGCGCAAGCGCTCGATTTTTTCGCAACTTAATGACGCCCTGCCGCCTTGTCTTCCTGACGGGAACCGTCCACTCTACGAGGGAAAATCCGCTGTTACGCGCCGTAGAGTGGACGGTTCCCGTCAGGAAGACAAGGCGGCAGGGCGTCATTAAGTTGCGAAAAAAAACTGAAAATCCATTGGCATAGCACATTTTTGGCATCAATTCTACGTATCATTGCCAGCAATAACACAGCAAATACATAAACCCACCCAAACCCTTCCGGCACAGAAGGCGCCTTCCTGCCACCCACATGAACAATGAAATTTTCTTTTCCGGCATCCGCGAACTCATCGCCCGCAACAGCGTAGCCGAAGCGCTCGCACAGATGCGCATTTTCCTGGAAAAAACCCCGCACCTGAACGATATCCTCCAGCAATCGGGCAGGCTGGAAAACATCCGCCGCCAAAGCAACCTCGGCCTGGTATCGCTCGATGAAGCCGCCCTCGAACAAAACCGCATCCGATACGGCGTGCTGGAACTGCTGGCCGACATCGAACGGCAAGGCGCGCCGACCCAGGCATTACACGACCTGCTGACAGGCGTGGAGCAGGAAAGCGCCCGGCCGGAAGTTCAACACGAAGTAGCGCAGGCCATTTCCATTGTAAACAGCAAGAACGTACTGGTCAACTCTCCCATTACCGCCGGCGGCAACGTCCACATCGGCGACATCAACTACGGCGCCAGCGCCGCCGCGCCCATCCAGCCCCTCAACGAATACCTCACCCGAACGCTCATTCCGGCCATTCAACCGCACAGCGTAGCCGCCACGCGTTTTCTGGAAAAAGTGAGCAACCTGCCCGAATGGTATCGCCATGCGCAGGCCTGCGACAAAGCCCGGGAAATTCTCGCCTACAGTTTTGTCGGCGTCATTGGCATCCAGTTGAGCAAACTGTTCGCCATTGGCAAGGAGGAGTTTTCAGAAAATACCCGGCACAAATACATCGAAAAATGCCTCCAGTTGGCCCGCCGCAGTCTCGACCTGGTGGTTTTTGCGCTCATGTCGCAACTCTGGGAAGAGCAGCGCAAACAGCCGCGCCATTTCGATGCCGCACAAACCAAAGCCCTGGGCGATTTTTTCGACCGCGCATTCGAGCCTTCCATCAGCGCGCAGGCACAGTTGCTGGAAACCCTGCACAACCTGTTCCTGGCGCATGGGCTGCCATTTCCCCTGCCCGAACTCGCCGATTTTGCACTGCATTTCCAGTCCGGCAGCGCATTCCGGAAAGCCGTGGATGCCTTGCAGCGCATTGACGATCAGTTGGGCAAAAAAGTCGACACACCCGAAAACTGCCTCGCTGCCGAACAAGCCGTCGCCGATCTGCTGGCTGCGCTGCATTTTTTAGCCGCCTGCCGTATGGCCAGCGTCAAGCGCATCGGGTACTGGCAGATACGCACCGAAGCGCCGCGCTATTTGCACCGTTTTGCTGCGCTTGGCATCGACAGCAAAGCCAATGTGGACGCCGAAAAAGTCGATTTCACCGGCGAAACAGCCTACACCGACGCTGTGCTGCTGTACCGCGGCGAACGCTATCAAACCGGTATCAACCTCAGCCCATTTGTGATCGACCACAACGCGCTCTTGTTTGAAAGCGGCGTAAAAGCCTGTTTTTACCGCGCCCGCGCCCTGGCCGACGAACAACTGGAATTTTGTTTTCTCGAAGACAACAGCATCGTCCACGTGGCCTGGAAAGGCCTGATTCGACCCGATACAAATTTCAACGAACTGCTGTTCGACCCCGAAAACCAGAAAGCCTATAACCTCGACAACGTGATTGCCCAGTTTCGGGACGCCCGAAAGTGTATCCTCGGCAACGACGCACTTTCTTTTGATGACCTGTAAACGCCCCGACAGCCATGCAAAAACGTTATCCTTTTAAGTTCCTGGATGCCTACACCCGCGCCGACAGCGATTTCTTTTTTGGCAGAAACGACGAAATTGAAGCGCTGTACCAGATGGTGTTTCAGACCGACCTGCTGCTCGTGTACGGCGCATCGGGCACCGGCAAAACCAGCCTGATCCAGTGCGGTCTGGCCAGCAAATTCGAGAGCCACGACTGGCTGGCGCTGAATGTGCGCCGGGGCAACAACCTGAACGAATCGCTGGAAAAAGCGCTGGAAACGGCGGTCGGCGTCGGCCACGCCCCAAGCGTGGCCGACGCTAATAACCTCGACTGGCTCGACGAAGACCTCTCTTCCGAAACAGGCACTCCTTCCCCCGCCGAACCCTTGTCGCCGCTCGCCCGCCGCTTCAAGGCCATTTACCTGCGGCATTTCAAACCCTTGTACCTGATTTTCGACCAATTCGAAGAACTGTATATCCTCGGAAACAAGGACGAACAAAACCAGTTCGTCCAAACCGTGCGCGACATCCTGCGCGTCAAACAGCCCGTCAAAATCATCCTCAGCATCCGCGAGGAATACCTCGGCCACCTGTACGAGTTCGAACGCGCCGTGCCCGAACTGCTGCGCAAAAAACTGCGCGTGGAACCCATGAACCTCGACAAGGTGAAAACCGTGATCGAAAGCGTGGGCAGCCGCGCCGACAGCCTCGTACGCCTGCGCGCCGGCGAGGAAACGGCCATCGCGGAAGGTATTTTTGAAAAAATACGCGGTGAAGACAAAACCCTGCACATCCCCCTACCCTACCTGCAGGTGTTTCTGGACAAACTGTACCTGCACGTCACCGACGACAAAAGCCGGCAAAACGAAGCCGAATTTTCCCTGCAGCACCTGAACGAAATCGGCGACCTGGGCGACGTGCTGCGCAACTTCCTCGACGAGCAGGTGCGCGACATCGCCGCCGAACTGCCTGCCACCGAAGAACGCGTGTGGCAGATGCTCTCGCCTTTCGTGACGCTCGACGGCACCAAGGAGCCGCTGTCGGAACTCCAGTTGGCCGACAAAATTCCCGACGCCGCGCCCGATCTGTTGCGCCGGGCCTTGCAGGCATTTGTGACGCACCGTATCCTGCGTTTTTCAGAGGCTTCACAACTGTATGAAATCGCCCACGACTCTTTGGCCAAACAGATCCACGCCAAACGCAGCGACGAGGAGATCGCCCTGCTCGAAGTGCAGCGCCTCGTGAAAAGCCAAACGAGCATGAAAGCCGAGGCGCGGGAGTTTTTCAGCGAAAAGCAGTTGCTGTTTATGGAGCCGTATTTGAGTAAATACCGGCTGAGTGAGGAGGAGGAGGCCTGGATTCGGGAGAGCCGGGAGCATGTGCGACGGCTGAGAGAAGAGGCGGTAGAGCGGCAGCGGGCGGAACTGGAGGCCACCCAAAAGCGGCTGCGCACGGTGCGCGGACTGCTGGGTGCGGCAGTGCTGGCGGTGCTGGTGGCCGTGTATTTTGGCTGGGATGCGAACCGCGCCAAGGTGCGGGCGCTTGAAAATGAACGCATTGCTCAAAATGCGCTCGACAGCGCCACCCGCGAAAAAGCCGCCAAAGCCCTGCTCGACATCCAAAACCTGCGCAGCCGGGGCGAAATACTGCTCAAAAACGGCTTTTTGCCCTCTGCCCGCGAAGTTTTCGAGCAGGCTGACGCACTGGCCCAACAATTCCCCGAGCGGCCGGATATGCAGCAGCAGCACCGGGAACTGAGTGAAAAAATAGCCCTATGCAACTCAAAATGAATCTTATGAAATACCTGCTGTTTTTCATGCTGTTGTATCCGTTTGTATTGCAGGCGCAAAATGCCCCCTGCTCGGAATACGCCGCCATTTTGAAAAAACTGGAAAACACCTACCAAAACGGCAAGGGCAACCTCGACGAATGCCTCGATCTGGTAGAGTCGCTGCGGGCCTGTGACCCGAACAAAAGTGAATTGGCCGGCACGTGGACAAAAAAAATATTCGCGGCCATCAAAAAACAAAAGCAGGATGCGCTGGATGCTACACGGAAAGCAGAGATGAGTGCTGCTGCTGCAAAAAAAGCCCGGATACGGGCAGATTCGATTGCAGACGCTGCCCAGCGCGCCGCCCAGCGCGCCTATGCCAACGATATTGCCTACAAGAGTCAGATTGCATTAAAGGACGGCGACCGCACTACCGCCTACCGCCTGGCAGAATTTGCGCACCGCTACGTGGATAATGATAACCTGAACGTGACCCACGCATTGGTAGAGGCCTTATACTACAACGACGTGCCGGATACTACCCACCGCCTACCCTGGACAGCGAATTTTCAAGGCCATACTTCCTACGTCTCGAGCGTTGCCTTTTCCCCCGACGGAAGCAGGCTTGCAACAGGGTCTTCCGACAAGACGGCCAAAATCTGGGATCTGGCCACGGGAAAAGCTGCGCTCACCCTCGAAGGCCATACTTCCTCCGTCTACAGCGTTGCCTTTTCCCCCGACGGAAGCAGGCTTGCAACAGGGTCTGACGACAAGACGGCCAAAATCTGGGATCTGGCCACGGGAAAAGCTGCGCTCACCCTCGAAGGCCATACTTCCTCCGTCTCAAGCGTTGCCTTTTCCCCCGACGGAAGCAGGCTTGCAACAGGGTCTTTAGACAGTACGGCCAAAATCTGGGATCTGGCCACGGGAAAAGCAGCGCTCACCCTCGAAGGCCATACTTCCTCCGTCTCGAGCGTTGCCTTTTCCCCCGACGGAAGCAGGCTTGCAACAGGGTCTGACGACTATACGACCAAAATCTGGGATCTGGCCACGGGAAAAGCATCGCTCACCCTCGAAGGCCATACTTCCTACGTCTACAGCGTTGCCTTTTCCCCCGACGGAAGCAGGCTGGCAACAGGGTCTGACGACAAGACGGCCAAAATATGGGATCTGGCCACGGGAAAAGCATCGCTCACCCTCGAAGGCCATACTTCCTCCGTTTTAAGCGTTGCCTTTTCCCCCGACGGAAGCAGGCTTGCAACAGGGTCTGACTACAAGACGGCCAAAATCTGGGATCTGGCCACGGGGAAAGCAGCGCTCACCCTCGAAGGCCATACTTCCTCCGTTTTAAGCGTTGCCTTTTCCCCCGACGGAAGCAGGCTTGCAACAGGGTCTTACGACAAGACGGCCAAAATCTGGGATCTGGCCACGGGAAAAGCATCGCTCACCCTCGAAGGCCATACTTCCTACGTCTTGAGCGTTGCCTTTTCCCCCGACGGAAGCAGGCTGGCAACAGGGTCTTACGACAAGACGGCCAAAATCTGGGATCTGGCCACGGGAAAAGCATCGCTCACCCTCGAAGGCCATACTTCCTACGTCTTGAGCGTTGCCTTTTCCCCCGACGGAAGCAGGCTTGCAACAGGGG
>Ga0209572_1000991_pt1 | contig 26813 bp, 26 predicted proteins | sample EBPBio232012_DNA_FD_185867 | JGI IMG/M metagenome (GOLD analysis project Ga0209572, IMG submission 185867) | Wastewater treatment Type I Accumulibacter community from EBPR Bioreactor in Madison, WI, USA - Reactor 1_1/23/2012_ DNA (SPAdes)... | ecosystem: Engineered > Bioreactor > EBPR >...
GCAAAGCCACTTGGGATTATTTTATACTAAAAACGAAATAGTGCGTTTTAGAAGTCTTCAACATAAAACATCATGGGCATGCGACTTCTATTCAGAATAAGTCTATTCGTCTTACTCGTTAGTTATACTACTTCGGGCTTCGCTGTATCCGATACGCTGAAAGCCGAACCAATAGAACCCAACTCCATCATTGGAACCTTTGGCGTTCCGGGAACCTTTTACACCTTTAAGAAGAGCAAGAAGTGCAAGGCGAGAATGATTGGTCCAAGGCCGTTGGTCTTTCGCGGCACTTGGGAGATAAAAGGCGATACGCTGGTTTGTTCTTTTACTCGTGCCAACTCAAGAGAAGTAAGAAAGATGGAGGACCTCAAGTACTCGCCCGCATGGAGTACGCTCATTCTCTCGCAAGGTCGTCTTTATCTTCTGTATGAAGACGAAATGTTATACTTACCAAAAACCAAGTGAGACAACTATACGTGAGGAGACGTTAAAACAAAAGCCACCTGACAGGCGGCTTTCATTTATCCAAAAAAACTCTTCTTAACTAAACACTATTCATCTCCATAGTCGGCTTGTTGCCATTGCTCGTAATTGTCCGGCACTGTTTGCAGTTCGCTGTTCGTACCGAAGTAATTGTTCGTATTCGGGTTTACGTAATAGTAATTGTAGCCTGATTCTACTTTGCCGTATTGGCCATTGTTGCCGCGCACCAATTGCTCTTCGCGTATGCCATCTATCGTGCGCTTGTGTTGATTGTCTATGCTGTTCTGTTGGTTCTGCCACGATTGATTTTGCTGGTCGTATGATTGCTGCAAGTTGCCCATGCGTTGTTGGTGCGCATTCCAATTGTTCTGCATATCATTCATACGTTGGTTATGTCCCGCAGTCATTTGTTGCATGCGTGCATTGCTTTGTGCTTGTTGATTCTGCATGCGCTGCGCAAAAGCTTGGTTCTCCTTTTCGCGCCATTGCGGATTGGTTTTATACGAATCAGTAATCGTTTTGAGGATTTGATTCACTGCATCGTATTGCTCCGCAGGTGCAGTGAAGCCATTCAAATCAGTATTCCAACTGTAGGGAGATTCAATAGAAACACCTACTACTTTGCCTTTATACTTCTCGCCTTTCACCACATACTCAAACACCACGCAAGCAGTATGTATCCCTGAAGATGACATTCCATTCTGCTCAAACGTTTGGCGGTACTTGCGCTCTACTTCTCTTTCGGGTTCGACAGAAACTATTTTGAAAGATTGGTTCTTTCCAAACGCATTGCTTGCATATCCGCTATAAAACTTCTCAGCAGGAATGAAACTCATCACCTGACTGCGCGGGTCTCCGGTATTCATGCCTTCATGCATACCAATCTCAGGCATCGGTTTGGTAAACACAGGAATGGAAGGATCACCAAAAAAGATGCGTGTCTTGTTATCGGGACTAACACTTACTCCGCAGTTGCGCGTCTCACCTCCTACTCTTTCCAATCCAATCATATTGTTCCAGTCCTTAGGCATATCAATGGTAAAGGCGTTCTCCTTGGGTTCAGTCATATTGATGAACTCCACTTCTTCTGTACCATCAGCAGTATTCATAGCAATGGACTTTGAATCGCTGTTACCAAAAAGTCCAGAGTCACTGTTGCTGGAATTGTCGCAAGATGCAAGTACCAGAAGTGCCCCTGCTAGAATGGAAAGTTTTGTTTTCATATCGTTGAAGTATTGAAACAAAGGTGAAGGGTATGACCATGGTAAACTATCCCTATTTAGGGGGATGAATTTTTGAGTATCATTACAGCGCATTCATAAAAACCATTCGTCATGAATATCGCTGCGCAAATATTGATTGGTCTCATAGCTGTCTTTCATCTCTACATCTTATGGATGGAGATGTTTGCCTGGACCACCGTTGGAAAGAAAACTTTCAGAAACTTTCCTGCTGACTTGTTTGAACCGACAAAATCGTTGGCCGCTAATCAAGGCTTATACAACGGTTTTCTTGCTGCAGGACTTGTATGGTCATTGCTTATAAAAGACGAAAGCTGGCAAACCAATGTTGCCAGCTTCTTCTTGGGTTGTGTAGCCGTTGCAGGAATCTACGGTGCATTCACTGCGTCCAAAAAAATACTCTACGTGCAAGGAATACCCGCAATCATTGCGTTGCTTGTACTACACCTTATCTAATACAATCAATCAAATAACTACTGCGGTACCGGAAGCGGTTACCATAAGCATGCCACCGTTCTGTCCCACGGTTTCATAGTCAAGGTCAATACCAACGATAGCATTGGCACCGACTCTGCGTGCTTCTTCTTGCATCTCTGCCATGGCGGTATCTTTGGCTTCGCGCAATACCTTCTCATACGAACCCGAACGTCCGCCAATCACATCGCGTATGCCCGCAAGAAAATCTTTGAAGATGTTGGCACCAATAATCGTCTCACCCGATACGATGCCTTTGTATTCTTTGATCGGTCTTCCTTCGAAGCCGTTTGTTGTTGTTAGTTGCATGTTGTTTTCTCTTATTATGTTTCAAAAGTAAAATCTAAGTTGATGAGCGACTGACCGCTTGTGGAAATTAGTGAATCGTCAATTCGCCTTTAATTACCACGGAATCAGAACGTAACTCCTCTTCATAATCATCCACCTCTACCAGTCCATCTTTACCCATACGCAGCACCTTGTTCGGCTCTTCAGGATTTCTGAACCAGGTAATCAATTCGGCATTATTACCGAAGCGGACATATTTACCTTCAGGAACAAAAACGGTAATGTCCATGCGTTGCATTCTATACACATCCGTTGCCGGTGTAGTGAAGTATGCAGAGAAGATCAATGAATCATTGCGAAGCTCATGGTCATAAGAAATGTTTCTTGCAAAGTTTCCGGCTTCACCAATGTTCTTGCCATTGCTCTTCTTCTCTATCTCAACACTGAACTTGGTCTCCTTGGTAGGACGGAAATCAACCTCAATAGGTCGGCCATAATAAATCTTGTCGCCTTGTTTCTTTATCAATTGAGGGAACTCATCGTTGCGGAGGTTTCTTCCGATAAATACATCGTCCGGCAAAACATCAAACACAAGTGTATCAGATGAAACATTGGTTAATGTAATCTCACTGGAGATTTTGCCATCATGCACAAACTGCTTTGTAGTATGCACGCCACCATAAGTGCAAAGCACAATACCAATGATGAAAAGCGAAATGAGGGTTACTCCAAATCCTTTGATGCGTTTGTTAGTGGCTGTAATCAATTTCACTGCGGTGTAAATAAGTCCTAATGCAGGAGCTATCATCACTAACACTATCCCCAATACAAGCACCCAAAGTGTTCCATCATTTGCGAAGATGATTGAGTCCAACATTTCCCAGTTGTTACCATCAAAGCCGAAGAATTGGTATTCGGAAAATCCTAGAAAGAATACCAGCGAGATAAGCAATATGATTCCAAAGAAGAGAAATAGCAAACCGAAGCAAACAGACAGCACTCTGCCAAGTCCATGAGCCACGGTGCCGGATGCAGCGCGCACGTTATCTCCTACTCTTCTTCCGAACTTTCCCACCTTCTCAGCAGCAGACTTGGCCTCGTCATTTACAAAGCGGCTGATGTTGTCCACATTTACAGGTTCTCCACGCATTTGTAATTTCTCTGCAGTAGTCCACGCAGCTGGAACCAATGCCCAGAAAAGTATGTAGCCGAAGATGGCTGTACCAAAAGAAACGAATGCAAGCACCACCATAATCAAACGAATGACAATGGGATCGCAACCGAAGTAGTGACTTAAACCGGAACAAACTCCGCCAAGTACTGCATCGTCTGTATCACGGAAAATCCTTCTTCTTGAATTAGTGCGTGAGGATGAAGAGGAATGAGTATTCGATGAAGTAGATGATGTTTTATTCGTTGCATCACTATCCTCAGATACATAATCCTCGGGACGTCCCATGATGGCAATTACTTGCTCTACATCTTCTGCCGCCACCACATTCTTTCTATCCGTGTTGCGTTCTTGGAACAACTCAGCTATGCGGCCTTCAATGTCAGCCATGATTTCAGTAGCAGCTTTATCATTGATGAAATTCTGTTGAATCCTATCAAGGTAAACGCGCAAGATGTTATAGGCTTCTTCTTCGATATTGAAGACCATTCCGCCCAAATTGATTGAAATTGTTTTATTCATGACACTGTTGTTCTTTAAGGTTTTTGAGTTTGTTTAACGGCATATACCAAATCGTCCCAAGTATTCTTTAGTTCACCATGAAAGGCCTTTCCTTCATCGGTAATAGTGTAGTACTTGCGCGGTGGACCTTGATTGCTTTCCTCCCATCGGTAGGTAAGCAAACCATCGTTCTTCAATCTTGTCAGCAGTGGATACAAAGTACCTTCCACTACAATCAGCTTTGCGCTTTTTAATGATGAGAGAATATCGGAGGGGTAAGCTTCTCCTCGTTGCAACACGCTGAGAATGCAATACTCCAACACTCCTTTCCGCATCTGCGCTTTGGTGTTTTCTATATCCATTGCTTTTTAGTTTACTTCTTTAAATGAAAGTGTAAAATGAAAATCTTGCTCTTTTTCTGTTGCCATAAAATATTGTCCATTGATACTTTCCTTGATATACTGTTTCAGACGTTGGTCACTCGTCCTAACATTGGTAACCAGTAAGGTGCCATCCGTCTTTACCTTAATCCAAATACCAACTTTTACATATTGTTCCGTACCATGAAAAAAATCCGGGTAAGTAAGAAACACTTCCATCCATTTTTTTAATTCGCCATTACCCGCAGTATCAAGATGTGCAATTGGCAAATGCGTTTCTGCTTTCGCTTCAAACAAACTCGCTTGAAGGATTATCATCATAACATATATCTCTTTCATCGTTATAATTATTACAAGTGTCCTGTCCATGCAAAGGTTCCATCCTTTGCCATATAATTTATTTAGCAAAGATATATCCTTTAAATTGTTCTTTGTAATACATAGTACTAATAAATTTGTTAAAATGTGATTTATATAGTAAAATCAATAGTTTCATGACAGCTAAAATTGCCTCGCGGTAAAACAAAACGTTGAGAAAAGGCTAATGAACGAATGGAGCTCAGAAAAAAGGATTCAGTATTTGGACCAAAAATGGATGACTTCTAATCTCAAGAAGCTATCAAACTAAACTTGCATAAGGAAAGCTAGGCCCACAGAAGAATGCACAAGAGCAGTAATATGGTTGTATAAGATAAGGACACCACGGCAAATCACCTTCTTTTAAAAACCACTTGTCCCCAATTGGTTTCCGATACCACTTTTTGCAGTTGACCATTGATGTAAAAAAATGTGGTTGACTTACCATCAGGCAAAAGGGCTTTATAAGTTCCGCTTCCTTGCTGAACCAACTTTATCCAACAGGCTTGTCCTTCACTGTAAACAGCAGTCAAACCAATTGGCTCATTATAATACAAACCGAGGACACTAGCTCCAATCCAATTGCCTGTATTGGCCAATGGCTTTCCTGAAGCCGAAACATATCCATCCTTTTCATATCTTAAATCGTTGCTGCTTTGGTTAATTCCATTGACGGTTCGGCTATGACTAGCTGCTATTAATTTACCCTTTTCATACTTATTTGAAATTCGTTCAGAAATATGAACATCAATTAGCATATCGATTTCGACATCGGAGCTTAGTGAATAAAGCGTATAACCGGAAATTAGTTCGCTATTTGTCTCCAAATCACCAATCTTTTCGTTGTCTTTACAAACCTCAAAGTTTGTCTTGCCAGCCTTACTACACGTAAATGCGCAAATAGAACTAAGAAGGAGAATTGCTATTAATAAAGAAAAAAAGGCTCTCATCCTGATTATCATTTCCAATAAGACAATTTGTTTTCTTTTCTCCCCTATTTGTGAGCAACAAATTATTTATAGATTTGCGCCTCGATAAAAGAAACGAACCATGTACATTTAAAAGGCAACCATTCCGAATCTGCATTTCATGCATCGGTTGCCGCATAAATACTTTTTTAGTACTTATATTCTAAGTACTTCCTTCTGTTCCATGATAGGAGAAACTGGGTTCAATATTTAATCACACTTCTTATTTCGCTTTTATGACAACCAAGCCAATCAATAATAAACTATCAAGTTACGCTCAACTAATTCGTCAATCCTTGAGCGGTGAAGAACTTGACTACACTGCCGGAAGCATTCGCAGAGCTGTAATCCTGCTCGCCATTCCTATGATGTTGGAGATGGCAATGGAATCCGTCTTCGCCCTCGTTGACCTTTATTTCGTAGGTCATCTGGAAGAAAGCGCCTTTGCTATACAAACTGTCGGACTTACAGAATCTGTGCTTACTATCATCTATTCTATTGCAATAGGTATGAGTATGGCGGCCACGGCAATGGTAGCGAGAAGAGTTGGCGAAAAGAACTATGAGCAAGCAGCTATTAGCGCAGGTCAAGTCCTTATGATCTCCTCTACTCTTTCAATTGTACTTAGTATGATTGGGATGTACTTCGCTGAAGAAATCTTGCTCATGCTTGGAGCTACGCCTGAAGCCGCTACATACGGAAAAACGTTCACTCAAATAATGACGGGAAGCAGTGTCATCATCATGTTGCTGTTTCTTATCAATGGTGTGTTTCGCGGAGCCGGTAATGCAGCTATCGCAATGAAAAGCTTGTGGATCGCAAACATCCTCAACATCATTCTTTGCCCGATACTCATCAATGGATTAGGCCCCATACCTGCAATGGGATTGACAGGAGCGGCCTTAGCAACAACCATAGGCAGAGGAACAGGAGTTCTTTATCAGCTCTTCTATTTGTGGAAGGGCAATAGCCAAATCAAATTGAAACTAGTTCATTTCGCAGCCAACTTCCCTGTGATAAAATCGATAATAAAAATTGCCACGCCAGGCATTTTTCAGTTCGTTATTGCTTCATGCAGTTGGATATTCCTTGCAAAATTAGTAGCTGAAACCGGAGGCGAAACTGGTTCGGCAGGCTATCAAACCGCACTTCGCCTGATGATGTTTTTTATGCTTCCTGCATGGGGATTGAGCAGTGCCGCTTCTACACTTGTAGGACAAAATATGGGAGCCAATGAATTGGGAAGAGCCGAACAATCGGTGATGAAGACGATCAAGTACAATGTCATCTTCATGCTTATTGTAAGTGTTGTTTTCTTCTTCCTTGGAGATTGGCTTGCTTCCTTCTTTACTGATGATATTGCAATAAGAGAAGTTGCAAAAACTGCTCTGCACATACTGGCTGTTGGCTTTGTATTCTACGGAATCGGCATGGTGATGATTAATGCTTTCAATGGGGCGGGAGATACTTGGACACCAACATGGATTAACCTCTTTGGTTTTTGGTTCTTTCAAATTCCATTGGCATACTTACTTGCTCGTCATTTTGAAATGGGTCCTACCGGAGTTTTCATTTCAGTACCAGTTGCAGAGACAGCTATTACAATTGCTGCCTTTATCCTATTTAAAAGAGGAAAATGGAAGCAGGTGAAAGTTTAGAAATAAAGAAAGGCAGTGAATCATCACTGCCTTTCTTTTATCAATTCTATTGTATTTCACCCAAAGTTTTGCATCTCGACCAAGCTCTTATAAACTCCGCCTTTTGACAAAAGTTCATGATGAGTTCCTTGTTCTACAATACTTCCGTTCTGAAGTACTATAATCAAATCCGCGCGTTGAATGGTGCTTAAGCGGTGTGCAATTACAAGTGAAGTACGATGCTCCATCAATTTGTAAATGGCCTCCTGAACAAGTTTCTCACTATGTGTATCGAGCGCACTGGTGGCTTCATCCAAAATGAGTATCGGTGGATTTTTGAATAATGCACGCGCAATAGCTAACCGTTGCTTTTGTCCGCCACTTAGTTTATTGCCACCATCTCCGATGTTATAATCATAGGTACCTTGCAAATGCTGAATGAATTCAGCAGCATTGGCAATCTCTGCACTGCGCATGATGTCATCCATGCGAATACCTTTGGAACCAAGAGCTATATTGTTTCTTACGGAATCATTGAATAGAATAGAATCTTGCGATACAAAACCGATATGTTTACGGATGTCTTCAATTTTATAATCACGAAGTGAGGTTCCATCAATCAAGACCTCGCCACCTTGTGGATCATAGAATCGGGCAAGTAATGAAGCCAAAGTACTCTTTCCACTTCCCGATGGACCAACAAGCGCAACGGTTTGTCCTTTCTTAATATTGAATGAAACGTTTTTGATGATTTCATCGCCTCGATAACCAAAGCGGATGTTACGAAACTCTATTTCACTTTTGAACTCCTCCAATGCTTGAGCATTAGGTGAATCATGAACTGTTACTTCCGCATTCAATATTTCATTCACTCTTTCCAGCGAAGCAGTGCCTTTGTTCAGTTTAAAAAAGGCATCAGAGAAGGCTTTTGCAGGTTGTATGATTTGGGAAAAAACAACGAGATAGCCTATCAACATTCCACCGGCCATTTCACCTGACAACACCAATCTTCCACCAAAGAACAACAAGACGGCAATCACCATAAGCGATATAAACTCACTCACCGGAGAGCCCAAATACTCCCTACGATAAAGACGATGCATCAATCGAAAATACAAATCGTTCATCCGGTCGAACTTCTGTTTGAATTGCTTTTCCGCATTAAACACTTTTAGAATACGATTGCCGGTGATTGTTTCATCTGTGATTGAAATCAAATCATCCAAACTGCCTTTGCCACGTTTGGCCGCATTCTTCAAGCTCTTTGCAATCCGTGCAATCAAGTAGCCGCTAATAGGCAAGAACAACAAGGAGAAAAGCGTAAGCTTCCAACTAATCAAAAACAACGAGCCGAGATAAACGAGAATCAAGACCGGTGATTTAAGTAATGCCTCAAGCATCCCAATCACACTGAACTCAATCTCCATCAAGTCATTGGTCATTCTTGAAAGAATGTCGCCCTTCCTCTCATTGGTAAAATAAGAAACAGGCAAATCCAGTACTTTCTTATAAAGCTTCTCGCGTAAATCTCGCGAAACGGCTGTCCTAATTTTAGCGATACTGAAGAGTGAAATGTAGTTGACCAAGTTTTTCATAAAGGCCATAATCACAATGTATACGCACATCCAAGCCAATGTTTCTACCTTGCCATTCGCGTCCACAAAACGACTAAACACTTCGTTGATCCACCTTTCTATAGCGCTGCTATTAGTATTTAAAGTAACTGATCCGCTGCCTGTATCAAAGAGTATATTGAGAAAGGGAACAAGCGATAAAAAAGTAAAGAGCGAAAAAATCGCATTAAGAATATTGAATAAGAAGTTCGATACAAGGCTCGACTTGTAATCGGTGACTAACGCGAATATGTCCTTGAACTTCTTCATTCTTAAATACTAAAATTCGGATGATAGCAAATCAATACCCGTATAACTAACAGGAGTTATAGCAATCAATTGCTTCTTCACTTCATCATTAACCTCAAGGCCTTTAATAAACTCTTGTATATCACCTTTTGTTATTTCCGTCTTCCCACGAGTAAGGTTCTTCAATGCTTCATAGGGCTGAGGATAGTTCTCTCTTCTCAGAACTGTTTGGATCGCCTCAGCAACTACCGCCCAGTTCTGCTCTAAGTCCGCGTTCAGCGCATCTTCATTCAAAAGCAATTTTGATAAGCCCTTTTCAATTGAATTAAAAGCAATCACTATATGCCCAAGCGGAACTCCAATATTTCGCAGCACGGTGCTATCCGTTAAGTCACGCTGCAAGCGACTAATGGGAAGTTTAGCAGAAAGATGTTCTAGAAGTGCATTGGCCATTCCAAGATTTCCTTCGGCATTTTCAAAGTCAATTGGATTCACTTTGTGCGGCATGGCCGATGAACCAACCTCTCCTTCTTTCACTTTTTGTTTAAAATAATTCATAGAGATATAAGTCCATATATCTCTACACAAATCAATCAAGATGGTATTGATACGCTTCAAACAATCAAAAGCTGCCGCGAGATTATCGTAATGTTCTATCTGTGTCGTGAATTGCGAACGCGAAAGTTCAAGAGTATCTGCTAAAAAACGATTGGCAAATTCTACCCAATCAATCTCCGGGTAAGCGATGGCATGCGCATTAAAGTTCCCCGTGGCTCCGCCAAATTTTGCACTGTAAGGAATGCCTTCCAATTGACTCAACTGGTTTTCCAAGCGTTCAACAAATACATAAATTTCTTTTCCCAACTTGGTTGGCGATGCCGGTTGACCATGCGTTTTTGCCAACATCGTAATTGTTCTCCAGTCAGAAGAAAATGAGGTAAGGGTTTGGATAATTTTATCTATTGACGGAATATATACTTCTTCTACGGCATCTCTGAATGAAGCCGGAACTGCAGTGTTATTAATATCTTGTGATGTAAGACCGAAGTGGATAAACTCTTTGAACTGCGCCAAGCCCAAAGTATCAAATTTTTCTTTGATAAAATATTCTACCGCCTTGACATCATGATTAGTTGTTTTCTCCAACTCTTTAATGCGCTGCGTTTCTTCATTGGTAAGTTCCCAGTAGATTTTACGCAAAGCACCAAACACTTCATGCTTCACCGACTTGAGCTGAGGTAAAGGTAACTCGCACAACGCGATGAAATACTCTACCTCTACCCATAGACGATATTTGATAAGCGCTTGTTCAGAGAAATAACCACCAAGTATTTCGGTTTGCTTTCTGTATCGGCCATCGATTGGCGAAACAGCACTCAAGGACGTAAGTTCCATTTATTGAACGAATTCGTATTAAAAGCGGCAAATGTACTGACTGACATGCAGTACCAAGAGCCATTACAAAAGAAAAACGGCCATCTGTGTGATGGCCGTTTTCTATATATGAATATAGTTAACGCAAGTATTAAAGACTCTTAGTTGCCGAGAATCATTAATTTCTCATTGATTACTTTATTTCCAACTTTCAAAGAAACGTAATACACACCAGCGTTTAAGCTACGTGCATTTACATCCCAGTTGTACAAGCGACCACCATCAGCTTTTCCATTGATGAAAGTATAAACCGCTTTACCGGTTACATCCAATACCTCTCCTGTAACATGTGCTTCGTCAGCAGGAACACTGAACTGAAGGTTGAAATGCTCTCTTGCTGGGTTTGGATAAACCTGAAGATTTACGTTTCCGGCAACCTCAACAGTAACATGTATGGTTTGCGATGCTGTTGTTACGTTACCGCAATCATCAATTACAGACCAAGTTCTGATTACATCATAAGGACAGAAATCATTGGTTTGTACTTGAGAGAATACCACATTCAACTCACTTGTGCAGTTGTCAGTTGCGAAAACTGTATTTGGAACAATTGGCAATGATTCACCACAAGTAACCGTAGCATCAGCAGGAATGTTGTGCAATTCAGGAGCTGTAGAGTCAATAATATCAACAATTTGGAAAGCCGTTACAGTATTACCGCAATTATCCACTGCTTGATAGGTTCGTAACAAGCTGCCATAGCATTCGCCTGAAACTTGTAATTCTGAAATGATTGACACCTCTACTTCTGAATCACAGTTGTCAGTAGCAGTCAATATATATTCAGAAACTTCATCACATTCAACTGTTACATAGCTCGGGTAACTGTCAAATACTGGATTTACTTCATCATAAACATTTACAAGCTGAGTAACTGAAGTTTGGTTTCCGCAATCATCTGTTGCAGTCCAAGTTCTAACTATAGTGTATGGACATCCGCCTTCCACTTCTTCATTATAAACAACATTTACGTCACTTGTGCAATTATCCGTAGCTTCCAATACCGCAGCCTCAGGAATATTTTCACAAGAAACTGTTACATCAGCAGGTGCTGTAATTTCGGGATCTGTTGTATCCACAACTGTAATAATTTGAGGAATAACTGTTGAATTACCGCAATCATCTGTGGCTCTGTATGTACGGATAATTTGATGACCACATGCCTGAGGAACAATCACTTCAGAAACTTGAATTACGATATCATTATCACAATTGTCAGTAATCGTTGGATTAACAGGAGCAGGAACAGCTTCATCGCATTCGATGGTAATATCCACTGGTACACCTGTAATAACTGGATTAGTTTCATCAGTAACATTGATGATTTGGCTTACTGAAGCAGAATTTTCACAATTATCGACCACAGTCCATGTACGAACAATTTGATATCCACACTCCAATTGAACAGTGGTCTCATTGAATGATACCGTCAATTCATTATCGCAGTTATCCTCAGCCTCAATAACTCCTGGCTCTTCAACTATATCACCACATTCGATAGTGATATTGGCTGGCCATGAAGTGATTATTGGATCAGTTGTATCTACTACTGTGATGATTTGGTCTTGTGTTGTTGTATTTCCGCAATCGTCAGAAACGCTGTAAGTACGTGTGATGATGTATCCGCAAGTCAAATCTTCTATCACATCAGAAGAAGTAACTACTAAGTTGTTTGAGCAGTTATCAATTGCGCCAACAACTGAAGGTGTCGGAACGTTATCACACTCAGCAGTTACGTGTGTTGGAACTCCAACCAAAACAGGATAAGTTGTGTCCACCACAGTCAAAACTTGTTGATCTGAAGATTGGTTGCCACAATTATCTGTTGCAGTCCAAGTGCGCACGATAGTATACTCACAAGCTGTTCCTTCAAGAATCTCTTCTTCAAAAGCAACAACAACATCAGTGTCACAGTTGTCAGTAGCAGTCAATACCGCAGGAGTTGGTATTTCTGAACACTCTACCGTGATATCAGCAGGCGCAGTTATTACCGGATTTGTAGTGTCAACAACGGTTATAGTTTGAACATATACCCTTTCATTCTCACAGTTATCAATTGCAGTCCAAGTACGTGTAATAGTATATGGACAGCCCTCGGTAGCTTGTTGTGAGAAGGAAACCTGAACATCTTCATCACAATTGTCATCTGCAGAAACAAACGGAACTGTTGGAATTGCATTGCATTCAACAGTAACGTTAGCCGGAGTATTGTTGAAATATGGAGCGGTTGTATCAACAAAAATGATTACTTGAGAAGCTGTTGTTTCATTACCGCATGCATCTTCTACCGTCCATGTACGTGTGAAAGTAGAACCACAATCATAAGTCACTGTGTTTGCACTCAAACTAACTTCTAACTCATCTGTGCAATTGTCTGTAGCATAAACGTTAACCGCAGGTACAGGCTGGTCACACTCTAAGGTGATGTCAGCAGGTACTCCGTGAAGTACTGGGAACGTAGAGTCAATTACAGTGATGATTTGTGAAGCACTTACATCGTTACCGCAGTTGTCAACACCTGTCCATGTTCTGGTGATTGTGTATGGACAACCATCAGTGATTGTTTCTTCCATTGATACTGCAACGCTTTCATCGCAGTTGTCATCTCCTGTTACTTGCGCTGCAGCCGGGATAGCATCGCACTCTACAGTGATGTTAGCCGGTACACCTTCCAATGTTGGGTCGATAGTATCTGTTACAGTCAAGATTTGTGAAGCACTTGTTTCATTGCCACAAGCATCTTCCACTGTCCAGGTACGAACGATAGTATAAGTACAAGCGTTACCAGGAACTAATGTTTGAGTATAAACAACTTCTAATTCTTCTGAACAGCTGTCATCAGGGGTAACTACTGCAGCATCAGGAATGTTTGAACATTCTACTGTAGCGTTAGCTGGAACACCAATCAACAAAGGATTAGTTGTATCAATAACCGTGATGATTTGAGTAGCTGAAGATTGGTTACCACACTCATCTGTGGCAGTCCAAGCACGAGTAATGGTATAAGGACAACCGGGTGAAGCAAATTCTACCAACTCAACACCCGCTTCTGAGCAGTTGTCAGTAGCAGTTACGTTTGCAGGAGCCGGGATTGCATCACATTCAACTGTTGTGTTTGCAGGTACACCTACCAACTCAGGATTAGTTGTATCTACTACATGAATAACTTGGTAAACCGTAAAGTCATTGCCACAATTGTCTGTAGCAGTCCATGAACGTTCAATATTGTGACCGCAAGAGTTAACTCCGGCAATGCCACTGGCAGCGTGTACTTCTAAGTCAGTATCGCAGTTGTCACCAAATACAGGAGTGAAAGATGGAACATCTTCATCGCACTCAATAGTCAACTCAGCCGGAACACCTTCCACAATGTATGGATTGGTTGTATCAACAAAAGTGATTACTTGTGAAGCTGTGGTTTCATTACCGCATGCATCAACTACACTCCAAGTACGAGTAAAGATTGAACCACATTCGTTAGTTTGAGTATTCGCATTCAATGAAACCGTTAATTCTTCGGTGCAATTATCTGTTGCAAATACATTAACAGCTGGAACTTGTTGGTCACACTCTAACGTAATGTTATCCGGAACTCCATGAAGCACCGGATCAACATTATCATAAACATTTATTACTTGAGTTGCAGAGGCAGTATTTCCACAAGCATCAACAGCAGTCCAAGTCCTTGTAATTGTATAAGGGCAACCTGAAGAAACCACCTCGTTAAATGTCACTGTAGCATCTGAACAATTGTCATCTGCATTCACAGTTGCAGGCGCAGGAATAGCATCACAAGAAACTGATGTATTTGAAGGAACGTTTACAAGGATAGGATTTGTTGTATCAACAACGTGTATCACTTGTGTAACGGTAACACTATTACCGCAATCATCAGTGGCAACCCAAGTGCGATTAATATCATAACCACAAGCTGTTTGGTTCGAATTTGAACTTGAAGCTTCAACTTCAAGGTCTTCGTCACAGTTGTCTTCAAATGTTGGCAAGTAGTCCGGAATTACAGCATCGCACTCAATAGTCAACGAAGCAGGCACTCCTTGCAAAACAGTTGGATTAGTGTTATCGTAGAAATTGATTGTTTGTGAAGCAGAAGCTATGTTGCCACAAGCATCTGTCACCGACCATGTTCTTACGAATTGGTATCCGCAATCCTGATTAATCGTTTCGGCATGAAGTGTAACTATCAAATCTTGGTCACAATTATCAGAAGCCCAAACCTCACAGTCAGGAACGTTTTGATCGCATGACAAGTTAAGGTTTGAAGGAACGCCATGTAAAATAGGATCTATTGTATCGTGAACTGTAATGTTTTGTGTTGCGCTTGCTTGGTTGCCGCAATTGTCAGTAGCAGTCCATGTGCGAATGATTGCATAAGGACAACCACCAGTGGTTACCTCAGAGAATATCACCTGAATATTTCCATTGATATTGTCCCAAGCAGTCACTGCAGCTGGAGCAGGAACATCATCTGCACATTGCACAGTAATATCAGCAGGAACGCCAGTAAGTACAGGAGGATTTGAATCATTGATGATTTGAACCTCGTCTGTATCTACACAGCCATTGCAATCAGTAACAGTTACTACATAAGTACCGGATTGATTTACGGTAACAGAAGCTCCATTAGAAGCTCCCAAGATACCAGGGCCTGACCAACTGTATGTTACAGCGTTGTTAGATGAACCTGTCGTAGTGTATTTCACATAGTCAACACGGAAAGCGCAGTTACCATTGTCAGATATTTTGATATAACGAGCGCCTGAAGCAAGTGTGTAGCAGAAATCTTGGAAAGAAGTCTGATTGAATGTTACTGAATTCGTCAAAGAACTGAAACCACTTGATGCATTAGCTGAAGCTTCAATTTTTGCATTGGAATAACTAGTGCTTGTATTAGAGCAATGCTCCAATTTCATTCTAACACAAATTTGTGTACCAGCTGGAACCTGAGTACCTAAGTCAATATTTATCCAAGAAGTACCCTGTCCTGATTTTGTCCAAAGTTTAGTTCCTGTATTATCACCACAAACAGCAGAGGCATTTACATTCTCTAACCATCCACCTGACGAATTGATTGTATGGTTGCAATCATTTGTGCCGGTAGTAGTGCAAGTGGAAGCACCTGTAACGGTTGAGTTAATTACCAATTGAAGCGGCCCGCAAATCAATTGGTCAGCTCCTGCATTCACTTGCAAAGCGCAAGTTGGAGGACAATCATTAACCACTACTTGATCACTTGTGCTGCAAGTACCATCGCAGTTTACCGCAGTAACAGTATAAGTACCCACTTGGTTAACGTTGATAGACGCTTGGTTGGACGCACCAACGATTCCAGGACCAGACCAGCTATAACTAACATTGCTGTTAGAAGAACCTGTCGTAATGTACTTCACATAGTCAACACGGAATGCGCAGTTACCGTTATCGGATATTTTGATGTAGCGTGAAGCTGATGAAAGATTGTAGCAAAAATCTTGGAAAGAGGTCTGCGTGAATGTTACAGAGTTTGTCAAAGCACTGAAGCCACTTGATGCGCTTGCTGATGCCTCAATTTTTGCATTAGAATAACTTGTGCTTGTATTTGAGCAATGCTCCAATTTCATTCTAACACAAACTTGAGTACCGGCAGCAACCTGTGTACCCAAATCAATTGTTATCCATGAAGTACCTTGACCTGACTTTGTCCAAAGCTTTGTTCCTGTATTATCTCCACAAACAGCTGATGCGTTAGCGTTTTCTAACCATCCGCCTGAAGCACTTAAGGTATGATTACAATCTTCCGTTCCGGGAGTGGTACAAGTTTTTGCTCCAGTTGAAGAAGCATTCAAGGTGATAGTAGAACTACAAAGCTCTACATCGCTGCCTGCATTAACGGAAAGTGTACAAACCGGAGGGCAATTGGTTACAATAACTTGATCCGTTGCAGTACAAGTTCCATCGCAGTTGGTGGCAGTTACTGTATATGTTCCTGCTTGGTTAGCATTAATAGATGATTGGTTAGATGCGCCTACGATACCTGGACCTGACCAGCTGTAGCTAACGTTAGAGTTAGATGAAGATGGTGTAGTGCTTTTCACATAATCTACGCGGATAGAGCAATGGCCATTATCAGATATTTTGATATAACGAGCTGCAGACGAAAGTGTGTAGCAATAATTCTGATAAGAAGTATGCGAGAAAGTAACCGCTGAAACGAGATTACTGTATCCGCTGCCTGCGCTTGTAGAGGCTTGAATTTTCGCGCTTGAATAGTTGGATGAAGTATTACCACAGTGCTCCAACTTCATGCTTGTACAAATTTCTGTACCTGCAGGAAGTTGCGACCCAAGGTCGATGATAATCCAAGCCGTGGTTCCATCATTTCTTGTCCAAAGTTTTGTACCTGCGTTATCACCGCATACACCGGCTGCTCCGGAGTTTTGGATATAACCACCGTAGGAGTGTACGCTGTGCGTGCAATCCTCAACACCATTAGTGGTACAAGTTTTCGCTCCGGTAACAGAGGCAGCAATATTTACTGCTCCGTTGCAAAGCGTTTTATCAGGACCCGCGTTTACGGCAAGCTGACAACCCGAAACGATAGAAAACGAAATGGTCTTCGTATCGCATTTGGTTCCACCTGCATTGTCGGCTGTAAAAATCTCCGCTTTCAATGTGTAGCTACCTACGCCCAAATTGGCTGGAGTAGCGTCACCGGCATAGCGGAATGGAACAGCGTTTTCGATAACCGTGTTGCTTACCGTGCCGGTCAATGTGAATTTCACACTGCCTGCGGTATTGCCCGTGCCGGCTATCTCAATGTTCCAGTTGGAAGGCAAAGTGCCTAACGACAAAACGGCTCCATTAGATAGAGCCGTGCTAGAACTGTTGTTCAGATTGATGATAGAGAAACCTCCAAGACCACAATCACACGTGGCAGGAGAGGCAACTGTAGCGTGAGCCGTACCGGTAAGAACCGTAGCGCACACCATCATCATAGCAACGAATAGGTTTTTAAGGCTTAAGTTGCTGCTTGCGTAAACAAAGTAAAATGACTTCATTCAAAAAGTTAGATTAGGTAGTAAAAACATCGAAATTCTCTTGGCAAGAGAGCGAGATGGCTTAGACTGTTTTCAAATGAGAGGCAAATATAAGTCAGCTTTTTGAATAAACAATTGTTTATCGATAAAAAAATCAATTTTATCGAATAAAAATACACTTTCGTCTAAAAACCAACTTAAGAAGCATAGAACTCCTAGAGGAGCAAAACACCTCATTTTCAAATAACTAATACAATATTTTGGAAATTACTCCTCTCCTGAGGCACCTTTGGACGTATCGCCCACAAACCAGTCTTTTTTGCTCTTGAAGAGCACGTTGAAGGTGGTTAGCGACCCATAAATGCGGGTGATATATTGCTGCATCTCCACTTTTTCCGAATCGGTCATTTTGGGATGGGCATTTATTTTTTGCTCCATTACGCGCAGACGATCACGAAGCATCACGATTTTATGGAAGAAGTTTTCTACCGGAATTTCCTTTGGCTTTAGCGATTTATCAGCCGGTTGGAGTAGCATCATGCCACCTTCCCATTTGTCTCCAAGGTCTATGATTTCGGTTACTTCGTAGTGCATATCGAAGACATTTTTCACCGCATCTACCACATCTTCCAACTCCACGGTAGAGGTCTGCGCAGGCGCGGCTTCTATAAGTTTGAAGCCATCATAGGCTTTGCCCAATTCACGCTCGCCACCGTCCTGAAAGAAAATGCGGTAAGAATGTTCTGTGGATCCAAATACTACTCCTTCGCCATAAGTGGGGTGGCTGATGCGTGCGCCTATTCCGAAATTCATAGATGATTTTACTAATAATTGATGGTAAAAATATTGCCGCGAATGAGCCGTGTATTGGCACAATTACAAATGATTCTACAAACGGATGTCAACAAAGAAATACTCAATGATTGGCGGCAGTCAGCACCTTTACCTCTATACGGATGAGGATGAAAATCACTATTATTTCTGTAAGAAAATAAACGGTGCCTAGCAGCGTGAGCCTTTCTAATTGCCAATAAAGCATGGCTAACGAAGCGAAGGTGTACAGAAGATTGGCTATGATGATGGTTCTCAGAAATGGCTTCCAATTTTTCTTTAAAAAGAAATGACAGCCAAAGGAGTATGCCGCAAACAACAGGGCCACACCAGCCAAAGAGAGTAACACGGGGCGCGGCATTCCAATTTTTTCCTGATAGTGATAAAGCACCACACCCAGCATAAAAGCGGTGAGCAATGCACCCAGGGCATCTATCAGGAAGATGGTGCGCCAGAACAAGGAGCTAAACCTTTTTATCATTTTATAAATCTGGCCTTAAGTATTCAGAACAAGAATATAATAGTTGAGTATTGCCGCAAAACTCACCCAAACTACATAGGGCAGCAGCAGGTAGGCCGCGCGTTTGTTGATGCCCGCAAAGGCCACGATGGTGAGATTTATTAGCACCCAAAGCAATGTTATCTCCGCCATCGCCACATCTATCATTTTCCAATGAAAGAAGATAATGCTCCACATAAAATTGAAAAGCAGTTGCACGCCATATAGCACGAGTGCGGCTTTACGCTTGGGGTGGTTTGCTTTAAATATAAGGTAGGATGCATAGCCCATAAGGATATAGAGCAGCGTCCAGACCGGGCCGAAGAGCCAGTTGGGTGGGTTGAACCAAGGTTTTTCAAGACCAGCATACCAAGTGGGGATATTAGCCGTGGTGGCATAGCCCGATACGAAGCCTACTGCCAGCGGCAAGGCTATGGCTACTATGAGTCGAATATTCATGGTTGTTTTATTTTTCCAAATTGTTGCTCAATTGCCCGATGGCGAAAGTCGAATATTTCATCCAATTGCCTGCGCACAAAGAGGCTATGTGCTAGCGTGCCGAGCGGCCCTAAGGGTAAAGCATAGCTGACAATATCCTGCATAAGCACACCACCGGGCGCAGCCTCTATGTGGTGCTCATGGTGCCACATTTTATAGGGGCCTTGGCGCTGCTCGTCCACAAAGTATTTTTTCTCTTCCACGTGGGTAATCTCTGTTACCCACCTCAGCGGGAGGCCTGCCACGGGGCTTACCTTGTAAGCAATTATTTGCCCGGGATACATGTGCTCAGCAATAGGTTCGTTGGTCACCCTAAAGTTCATATAGGTGGGAGTAATCTTCGCCAAATTGCGCGGAGAGGCAATGAAGGCCCACACCTCATCGAGGGTTGCGGGTATGAGTTGTTGTGTTTTTTTCTGATACAATTTATTGCTGCAAAGCGGGCTAAAGTTTGCGCTTCACCCCGGAAAGGTAGGTATAGCGGAGTGTTCCCAATCAAATGTTTCAACCGACATACTGTGTTTTATAAACGAGGTCCATCAACAATTGAAGAAGATAAGGTACTGTAAAACGACTTCTTAGCGGGCATTTTCGTATATTTCTACCAATTACTCGTAGTTTTATACCAACTCTTCGTAATTTATTACTAATCTTTCGTAGTTTATTACTAATCACTCGTATATTTTTACTAATTTTTAGTAGAAAACTACTAATTATTCGTATAATTGTACTAGTTTTTCGTAAAAAATAACTAGTCTGTCGTATTTTTGTACTAATTGTTAGTAGAAATAAACGAATTTTGACAGAAATGCCGCCCTTTTGCGGCTCACTTTGAAACTTAGGATAACATTCATTTTTTAAATAATACCTTCAATAATCATGAGTCCTCGTATGCGCAAATCGCCTCAGAAAAGTGCCGATATGGCCCGGATGGAAAAACTGACCACCGAGATTAACCTGCTTGCCATGATGCATAGCCGGGTGCCAAAAGGCTTCATCAAGTTCTTCAGTTTTGTAGGCAAAGGCGATGCTGTTACCAAGCGCTTGCAGAAAGGCGGTGATGTCAAAATATCGCTCCTATTGTTGCTAAGCGAAAAATTGAACGAGAATCTGTTGGACTATTATATACAAAGACTACCGGAAAGTGCGCGACACACGGTTCAAACACGTGAGCTTGAAAGAGAAAATACGGAGCTTCAAAGGCAATTGGAAACCTCCAAAACTGAAACCAATGAATGGAAAGAACGCTGCCTGCGTGCTGAAGACATGCTAAGAGGAAGAGTGAGTTGAAAAGGATAGGCAGCGTTTTCGTCACGAGCATCCTCTTATAAAAAAATACAACGATGAAGAGAGTCCTTTTTACAGCCATACTATCAATAGCTCTGATGGCCTGCAAGCGAGAGCAAATGGGCGATAAAAGCATCAATGGCTCGGCCATGAGTGTATGGAAATTGAGCGAAAACCTGGCCGACCCGGGCGATGGCAGCGGCACCTTCCATGCAGTAGAAAGCAATAAGACACTTGTGTTTTATACCAACGGAACCGTTGCTTGCAATGGTGATATGTGCAGCATGAACATTGCCTCAGACACCCCAAGCACGGGCACTTATTCCATATCCGACTCTTCGATTGCATCTGCCGGTTGCAATGGAAATACTATCCAATATCAAGAATCTGAAGACGTACTTATTTTGCTATACCCCTGCATAGAGGGTTGCCAGGCGAAGTATGTGAGGATGAACTAGAGGCGCAAGTGTTTATAGCGGAGTAGCATACAAATCGTAATGCTCTGCGCTATCAATAACCACCTCAGCAAAATCACCCACACGCAAGTACGCTTTTGACTTATCAATGATGACTTCGTTGTCCACCTCCGGAGAGTCATACTCCGTGCGGCCTATGTAAGAATCGCCTTCGATGCGGTCTATAAGTACTTTTAGCTTCTGCCCTACTTTCTTTTGGTTGTTCTCATAAGAAATGTGCGACTGCACTTCCATTATGGCATCGGCACGTTTCTTCTTGGTGCGCATCGGCACATCGTCTTTGGAGTTGTATGCGTGTGTATTCTCCTCATGCGAATAAGTGAATACACCCAAGCGATCAAACTTGGTTTTCTCTACCCATTCCAAGGTCTCTTCGAAGTCTTCCTTTGTCTCACCCGGATAACCGGCAATCAACGTTGTGCGCAAAGCGATATCCGGAATTTTTTCGCGGATGGTTGCAATTAGCGCATCTGTTTTCTCGCGGGTAATACCTCTGCGCATCGCTTTCAGCATATTGGTGGTAGCATGTTGCAACGGCATATCGAGGTAATTGCAGATGTTGCTGCGCTCTTTCATTACATCCAAAACCTCCAACGGAAAGCCGGATGGATAAGCATATTGAAGGCGAATCCAATCGATGCCTTCCACATCACTCAGTTGACGAAGCAGTTCAGGCAGTTTTCTGTCTTTGTATAAATCAAGACCATAGTAAGTAAGGTCTTGTGCAATGAGAATAAGTTCTTTTGTGCCTTTTGCTGCAAGGCTCTTGGCGTTTGCCACCAATTGCTCAATAGGCGTACTAACGTGTCCACCACGCATCAACGGAATGGCGCAGAAAGAACAAGGCCTGTCACAACCTTCCGATATTTTGAAATAAGCAAAATGCGCAGGTGTAGTTAACAAACGCTCGCCTACCAGTTCATGCTTATAATCTGCTTTAAGTGTTTTAAGAAGACGAGGAAGTTCTCTGGTACCAAAGAAAGAATTGACCTCGGGAATGTCTTTTTCAAGCTCAGGTTTGTAGCGTTCACTGAGGCATCCGGTAACATAGAGCTTGTCCACATTGCCACGCTTTTTCTCATCGGCCCAGGCAAGGATGGTATTGATGCTTTCCTCCTTCGCGTTATCAATAAAGCCACAAGTATTGATGATGACAATCTCCGAATCCTTTTCTGAAGATTCGTGCTCCACATCAAAGTTGTTTGCTTTCAATTGAGCCATCATCACTTCGCTATCGAAGATGTTCTTAGCACAACCCAAAGTGACTACGTTGACTTTATTTTTTCTAAGCGTCTTTGTTTTCATGCTGATTACTTGGAGTTGTTTGAATTGTCTCCAAAAAGAGAATCCACAAACTCATAGCGATTGAACACCTGCAAATCACCGATCTTCTCTCCCACTCCAATATACTTCACCGGAATACTGAATTGGTCGCTGATGCCTATCACTACACCGCCTTTGGCAGTGCCATCAATCTTGGTAATCGCCAAAGCAGAAACCTCCGTAGCTGCTGTAAATTGTTTTGCTTGTTCGAACGCATTCTGACCAGTAGAACCATCTAGCACCAGCAGCACCTCGTGCGGAGCATCGGGCATTACTTTTTGCATCACCCGCTTGATTTTGGTAAGCTCATTCATCAAACCCACCTTGTTATGCAAACGACCGGCAGTATCTATAAGAACTACATCCACGCCCTGCGCAACAGCACTTTGAACGGTATCGAAAGCTACACTAGCCGGGTCTGAACCCATAGCTTGGGCGATGATGGGAACACCTGCGCGTTCGCTCCATACTTTCAATTGATCTACCGCAGCCGCACGAAATGTATCAGCAGCGCCAAGCATTACTTTCTTTCCCTGTGATTTCAATTGATTGGCAAGCTTTCCTATGGTTGTTGTCTTACCAACACCATTCACGCCCACCACCATAATTACATAAGGAGTAGCTTGTTTCGGAATAAAAACTTCTTCAGTATCCTCACCATCGTGACCTTTTAGAAGCGTTGAAATCTCATCGCGCAAGATGCCATTCAACTCAGCTGTTCCCATGAACTTGTCCTTAGCCACGCGTGCTTCAATGTTGCGAATAATCTTAATGGTAGTATCCACACCTACATCGCTGCTGATGAGGAGCTCTTCCAGATTGTCAAGTACTTCCTCATCCACTTGACTCTTACCAACAACAATTTTGGCAAGCTTGGAGAAAAAGCCGGTACGTGTTTTTTCAAGCCCTTGGTTGAGGCTTTCTTTTTTCTCGGAAGAAAACAGTTTCTTGAAAAAATTCATTTCTAAAAAAGTTCAATGGATTTGACCGAAGATTTCGGGGCTATCCAAAAATATCTTTGATGTTCCAAAAAGCAAAAAGGCCTTTCTTTTTTAGAAAAGCCTTTCAAATATCAAAAAGAAAATGCATTAGCTCTTCGCGAACCAACCTTGCACGTTGTCATTGGTAACAATCTCTTCTTTGAAGGTATAAGCACCCGTCTTTGGTGATTTTACCATCTTGATAACCTTTGTATGGTTTTTACCACTACCTGTTTGTAGGGTCGCAACAACTTTCTTTGCCATGACGTTTTAGTATTATTTGATTTCTTTATGTACAGTCATACGCTTCAAAATTGGATTGAATTTCTTCTTCTCCAAACGCTCTGGCGTATTCTTACGATTCTTAGTAGTAATGTATCGGCTTGTGCCGGGCATGCCTGACTCTTTGTGCTCAGTGCATTCCATAATTACTTGTACTCTGTTGCCTTTCTTTGCCATTGTCTTAGCTCCGATTTTTTAATCGGGGGTGCAAATGTAATAATAACTTTTATCTAAACAATAGGATTTAATCTCGATTTTCTTTCAAAGGCTGATATTATCAACGAAAGAATCTATTTTCTCAGGAGTTTCTCAGTTTTGTTGTCATAGCTGAGATAATATTCACCTTTTGGCAATGCCGAACAATCCACCGCTACACCTCGGCCTCTTTTCACTATTTGGCCATACACGTTGTAGAGCTCATAAGAAGTTTCGGAAGATAAGTTAATCATTTTCAACTTCTTATCATATTTAAAGGTAACTGGAGCAATTGCACTTGCTATTTCACAAGTTTGTGATTTGCGCAAATCGCCTTCGTAGCTTTTCTGAGCAACACGAAACTTGTTATTTCCACTTGTCAATTGAGTCTGAAACTTATATGAATTCTTGGTTTTTGTGCCATTGCCCATTACCTCACCCACAGTAACCCACTTATTCCACTTAAACTGCTGAATAAGGTAAGGAATTTTTCCCATTTCACCGGTTGATTCCCAAGTCAACTGACCGGAATTATCGCATTCAATCCTATTACAGGTGAACGATGGTGAAGGCTCTAAAGCACCTTTATTAAGCACCTTTGGTGTGCAACCGTCTTTATGTTTAATAATTACTGTGACCGGGTCGCCTTCTTTGAGATTGTAAATGGATAAATCTATTTCGAAAGCCTGTGAGTTAATCTCATCTGATGTCACCAACCCATTCATCGTGACTTCATATACACAATAACCGACACCATCAGAAGCAATCGAATTGATTACAAAAATGTTGCGACCCTGATAGCGTCCTTCTAGAACAATATTGCCTGCTTGAGCAAGAGTGCCGACTAAAACAAACAAGATAATATATATGAACCTCATACGATGGGCAGATAGTGGAAGATAAGATTACAGAATATTCAATTTTTAAACATAACAATATGGCACATATGCCCAAGGGGTTTATTCGCGGGCAGCAAAAGTATCTAATTTGGCCTTACTCTCTGCAATAAGTTGAGGGAAGAAGCCGAAAAAAGCAGTTTCTATTTGAGAGTATTGATTCCTAAAGGTTTCGGGAGCTTTTCCGAGAGAATTGCCAATAGGAAATCTTCTATAGATTTCCAATAGTGTTCGCTCGATGCCTTCGATGCGGATGTAGCGCTTGAGCCAATTGTATTTCATCATATAACTCAGGGTGGTTTTCATTTCGTTATTCATCTGAGAACTTAACTCCCATAGATGCTTATAACTCCATTGAATAAAGTCCTCTAACGGAAGATTGTGATATGAGTTCCAATTTGCTGCCAAAAAATGATCAAAATAAACATCCATGGCAATTCCTGTGTAACGGCCGAGCTCAGGTCTCAGCAGCGCTCTTAGTCGGTCTGTACTCGGAGAATGATCTGTTGTATAGTCTATAAATCGATGAAGTAGAATCCCTTGTTGAATGGATAGTGGATAATCTAAGTACTTTTTACCTTTCACGTAATCTCCCATAAATTGACCCAAAAGCCAGTCAGGATTATCAAATGCCAAATAAAAGTGTGCGAGGTAATTCATAGTCTTTCAAATCTGACAAAGCTAATCGCTGAAATGCTTTAAAAACCGATTAGCTGTTGTTTCAGCCTGTCATCTATTGCCGCTAATCATCTCCCAATGGAACCGAGCTATTTTTGGAACGATGACTTCTGGCAAGCGCAATCAGATTTATTGGTTGTCCCAAGCAACAGGCTGGGGCCTATTTGTTTTGGGAAATATCCTGAGCGCATCCGTTCAAGGTTCGCCTCATGATAGCATATATATTATCTCGCTATTCATTCTCATTGTTGGCATTTTGACTACGCATGTCTTCCGTATGTTGATTCATAAATGGAGTTGGACTCGGCTAAATATCCCTGCGCTCATTCCTCGCGTGTTTATGGCAACCATTGCCATGAGTTTGATTTTTGTCTTGCTTAACACCATCTTCACCAATATCATTTCGAGTATTCCTAATGTATTGTCCGATGTATTCACCATTCCTTTTTTCCTTAATACTCTTAATTTTTCTGCGCTATTTCTTCTTTGGAGCATCATCTATTTTGCAGTGCATGTATTTGAAAATTGGAAGCGTGAAGAGATTGCGAACTTGGAACTGAAAGCATCGCAAACAGAAATAGAGCTCAATAGCTTCAAAGCGCAGATGAACCCACACTTCATGTTCAACTCCATGAATAGCATCCGAGCTTTAATAGATGAAGATCCATTGAAGGCAAAGGATGCGATAACCTCTTTAAGTGGAATTCTAAGAAATAATCTTACGCTCGGCCGTAGCCAAACAATTCCACTGAGCGAGGAAATGGATTTAGTAGAAAAATATTTATCGCTTGAGAAAATTCGTTTTGAATCCCGATTGAATATTCAATTGGACATTTCGCCCGAAAGCCTTACTTGCCATATACCTCCGTTCATGCTTCAGACCATTGTTGAAAATGGCATAAAGCATGGAATTTCAAAAAGAATTGAGGGCGGAAGATTATTACTCCAAACTAATCTTGAAGAAGGCCTTTTAAAAATAGTCACCATTAATAGCGGAGAATATGCTCCCTCAAATAACGGACAAGAAGGCATAGGAGT
>Ga0209572_1000993_pt1 | contig 26781 bp, 34 predicted proteins | sample EBPBio232012_DNA_FD_185867 | JGI IMG/M metagenome (GOLD analysis project Ga0209572, IMG submission 185867) | Wastewater treatment Type I Accumulibacter community from EBPR Bioreactor in Madison, WI, USA - Reactor 1_1/23/2012_ DNA (SPAdes)... | ecosystem: Engineered > Bioreactor > EBPR >...
CGCCTACGGATGCCCTCGATGCCTCGAAGCCGAGGGCGAGGCTCCGGCGCTCATTCGCCTGATGCCCTGCACGTCCTATCCCGGCCACCAAGTGCCCGCACCGAGCGAGCACGAGGCCCGAACCCTTATGTGCCGCACGTGCTTGTCCGACTACGGCCCGCTTGAAGCGCAGGCGCTCCCGCTGGCGGGGCAGGGGGTAGAGGGGGCAATGAGCCGCTACCGATCCAGCCCCGCCTACGCCGAGCAGCACGCCACGTGGGCGTACTCACGCATCCTACGCGCCACGACGCCAGACGCCTACCGCAAGGCAAACTTGTCTCGTGTGTTTTATGGGCGTATCTGCCTACTCATAAGGAGTCGCATAGCAGGTCTTTTGCAGAACGCCCAGACATCACCCGAGCGGGCCAGTCGCAACTAACCAATCAACCACCATGCCACGCATTCGCCGCAACCGCGACGCCGCAGCGCACATACAGGCGCTGCGGTCCTTCACAGGAAGCAACTTCTTCGGACGCCGCTACGGCCGCTTCTACGTCGTCTACTCCTACGGGCATCACCACCCCCTGCTTGTCGCTCACGATGGGACAGACACAATACCGTCCATCCGCATCGTCAACACCGGGCGCTACAGCCAGTCAACGTCGCGCCACGCGAGCATAGTTCGCGGCGCGCTGTCGGACAGGGCGGACGTGCTTGAGTCCAGCGCAGAATACATGCAGGCCATGGACGATAACATTCGGCGCGCTCACCAACGGGCGAGGCGGCACCAAGTCGCCCGAGAAACTACGATGGCGACCACTGGTCAGGCGGCGCTGGAGCCGGGTATCGACCACGCCGCGAACCAAATGAGACGACGGTGGACGGCCGTGCCGTTTGCGTTTGAAATCCCCGGCTCGCTCCGCGTTCAGGCATGGGGCCGAGGGCTGACATGGACGGAAACAGGGCGCGTGGCCGAAGCAGCGCAAGTAGTCAAAGCGCCCGCGCCTCCCAAGGCCAAGGCCATCTACTCGGGCGATCTTGAGCCACTGGCGCTACTCGAACATTCGGAGGCAGAGTCCACCTAAAAAGGCTCTTGCGCCAGACATTGGCGCTTCGTATATTGCCATACGCCTGTCACCGCAGGCCCACCACCGGGCCCCGCCACCTGTGGCCCAATACATCAGAAGAGCATGACCGCAGGCTTTCTAAGCCGCCTCCGGGCGGCCTATGCCGTTCTTCGATCCGCCCACTTCGTGGTCGTCGTATCGAGGCAGCGCCTTGGCCCTGAGTGGAACGACCTCTCACTCACCGCCCTCGCGCCCACGCAAAGCGCCGCAAGCATCTGCGCAGTGGTGGACGCGCCGCACCGAATGGTTGCGCGCGCCAGCCATCTTGCGCTGGCGCGCCTCCCGCAAAGCGTCCAGCCTGCTTGGCGTATCCACCAGAACGCCGAGGGGCTTCGGCTGCTTGGCTACGACGAGCAGGACATCGCGCCGACTGCCATCGACCTCGCAGAAATGGTGCCGTTTGACCACAAGGCGTTCAGGCGACTGTTCGCCGATTACTACGGGCATCACCTCGGCGATCTCGCGGAAAAGATGGGCGCGGATCAAGGCGTGAAGCGCACCAGCGCCGAAGCCGCCAGTCAAAGAAGCGCCTTCTTTGGCATTGTCAAACAACTCGTTGTCATCGCCGAGGCCAAAGAGAATGGCGGCACGCGGGGAGGCTGAGGGATGAAAGACGCATTCATGAAACAGTGGCATGTAGTGGACTTGGACGAGGGGATTCTCTCGTCTCACCCGACCAAGGCCGAGGCCAAGCGCCGCGCCGTGGGCGGCATGATCGGCCGCGTCCGCACCCATCGGCTAAAACCCGGCCACTACCTATACACGTGCCTTGAAAACTCTGACGGCGTTTCCTCGATGGAGCGAGACGTGATTCAGGGAAGATGCTTCGAGCGGGCCGGATACGGCTACCTCATGCCTACGCCTCATCAACCATAAACCAAACACCAAACATGGCTCTCACTATCAAAAAGGCCGTCAAACTTGACGCCAAACTTCGCATGGCCTTGTACGGCCCCTCCGGCTCAGGCAAGACCTACACCGCGCTGCTTTTTGCGCGCGCGCTCGCCGGGCCAGACGGCCGCATTCTTGTCGTGGATTCCGAGCACGGCAGCGCGTCCAAGTACGTCGGGATGCCCAGCATCGGGGGGTTCGACGTGATCGAACTCAGCGGCGACTTCTCGCCCACCACCTACAAGACGGCGGCTATCATGGCCGGGCAAAACGGCTACGACGTTCTCGTCATCGACAGCCTCTCGCACGCTTGGACGGGAGCGGAAGGGGCGCTCGATCAAGTGGACAAGAAAGCCCGATACGGCAGCGGCAACACGTTCAATGCGTGGAAGGACGTAACCCCGCAGATGCGCGAGATGACCGAGGCCATCATCGCGGCCCCGCCGCACGTGATCGCCACCATGCGCGCCAAGACCGACTACGTGCAGGAGACCGGCGCGAACGGCAAGACGGCCATCCGCAAGGTGGGACTTGGCCCGATTATGGGCAAGGACATCGAGTACGAGTTCGACATCGTGGGCGTGATGGACCTCGACAACGGCTTGATGATCGAGAAGACGCGCTGCTTCGCGCTTCGCGGCAAGCACTTCCATCACCCCGGCGCGGACGTAATGGACGCGGTGAAGGACTGGCTCTCGGGCGCAGACGCCGAGAGCCGAGAGCAGAGCCTCGCCGCGCTCGGCGCGCGCTTCCTTGCGCTCGAAGACGGCAACGCTGTGAACGCAGAATCGCGCATGGGCCGCGCAGCTATGCACGTCTCCGGGGGCATTGTGGGGCGCATGACCGACTTGCCCACCGAGATGCTCCTTGAGGTCGAGCGCCTGCTTGACCGGGCCGAGGCCGCCCGCGCCGCCCGCGCCGCAGAGGCCGAGTAGTAGTCCACCCCTGCGGCCGCTCACATCGCCACTCCGCCACCAACCTCGCCTTACCCGGTAGAGGAAAAAAACCAGAAGAGCCATGAAGACCTACCGCGCTCCGCCGCCGTCGCCGCTGAGCAAAGACCAGTGCCTTGCGCTGGCGTTTAGCGCCCTCGCCTTCATTGCAGCGTCGCTTGCCGCGCTGTCCTAAGCACGGCCCTTACCGGGGCCAATACCCACCAGAAGATGCAATCGAACGAAGCCGCCTCGCCGCCACCAGTCTCGACGCCATCGCCAACGCTGATCGAGCGGTTCGTGGCCTTCCACCGAGCTAACCCGCACGTCTACGACGAGCTTGCCCGCCTCGCCCGCCGCGCAAAGAGTCACGGTATTCGCCGCTACTCGATTGGCGGGCTCTTTGAGATCGTCCGGTACGACCACGCCGTCTCCACGCGCGGCGACGCCTTCAAGCTCAACAACAACCTGCGCCCCTACTACGCGCGGCTTTTGATGGAGCGCGAGAGCGACCTCAAGGGCTTCTTCGCCTGCCGAGAGGCCGCCCCCGGAGCCGACAGGATCGCACAGATCGTGCAGTCCACCGGAGATCAGGCATCCATCTTTCACCACCCGGTCTAATGAAACCCAAAGAGCAAAGCGCCAATGCGCAAGACCCCGCTCATGACGAGCGGCCATCCGGAGATGGCTTTCTCCAAGAGGAGGGCTTCACCACAGGACGCGACCCCGGCGACGAAAACGACTACGAGGTTAGGCGGATAGGCTCGCCGGGACACAGCAGCCTCAAGGACTTTGGCGACAGCGTCTACGGCGACATCGTGAAGCGTATCAACCTTGAGCGAATGGGCACCCCGGTCGTGCCGCTGCTTGTGCTCGTGTCGGCAAATGAGAACGGCAACCCTTCCGTCACGGTCAATACCGAGTTCTCAACCCAACAGGTGCGCGCGCTCGTGTCCATTCTTGCGGCTGGGCTTGAGGTCGTTGAGAACGGAGAAAACCACGCCGTAGTGGAGGTTCGGACATGATTACGAAGCAAAACCTCAAGTGGTCGAAGTCGAGTCCCTTCCTGCAATCGAGTCTTCTACGTGCGATTGACTACTGCGTGCGGGGCATGAGCATTAGGTCGGTGGCCCTTTCTGAGGGCATGTCCGAATCGACGCTGCTTCGCCTGCTCAGGGACAATGGCCTCACCGAGACGTGCAGAAATGCCCGCGCTCTTCGCAAGGCCGAGCAGGCGAAGCAGAGACAAGATCACGTCTCCCTTGCCATTCGGCTCGGCCAGCATCCCATGCAGATCGCACGAGGGCTCGGAGTAAGCGTGCGGACGGTGTACCGAATCCTCACCACCATCAAGACCGGACATAAACAATGAACACCTTCATGCTTGAGCAGCGCCTTCGCGCGCTACTCGAAGCCTACGAAGAGAGCGGCGGCGAGACAAACGACGCGCTCGACGCCGAGTTTGACGAACTGATGGGCGAGTTTGGGCAGGTCGGCGACGCCCTTGACGCGCTTGCCGTGATCGCCAGCGAGCACGCCATGCTTGCGGACTTTCGCAGCGAACAGGCCCGCGTCAAGGCAAGCTCGGCCAAAGCCGAAACGCGCAAAGCCGACCGCGCCAAGGCGGCCATGCTGCGCCTCGTTGATATGGCCGGTGGCAAGGTCACGACGCCGAGCGCGGACTACGTGTCCGTCAAAAACGGCGGCGTCGCCCCGCTGGACATCGACCAAATGCCCGCTAAGGACCTTCCCGAGCGGTTCCGGGTCGAAACGATCACATACTCGCCCGACAAAACCCGGATACGCGAGGCGCTGGCGCGCGGCGAGACGCTGCACTTTGCTCGCCTTCTGGGACGCGGAAGCCACCTGCGGGTGACCGGCGAAGTCCTCAAGTAACGAAACCAAGCCGCCATGAGCGGCCCCTTACCACCGCCCGCAACCACGGGCGACAACCCTACCAGAAGCCCATGCTTCCGTCTCTCCCATCCTACGCGGCCGTTGCCGCCTCTCAGCCCACCGAGCGCAAGGTCTTGCCCGACCGTACGGTCTTTGACTTCTCCATCGTGGGCCACGAATACAAGTACGTTGAGGGTAAGAGCCTTCACATTGTCGAGTTCCAGTGCCGCGCCGACACGGGCGAGCACGCCGGAGGCAGGGCCACGGCGACGTTTATGTGGGGCCTGAACCCCGAAAACTCCCAGCGCAGCAGCGGCGACCTTCAGCGCCTTGCCGAGGCGTCGGGTTTTCAGTGGAAGAGCGACCTGCCCTCGTGGGAAGCTTTCGCCGCCCAGTTCGTGCAAGAGCCGCCGCTTCGCTTCTCGGCCATGTCCAACCACTCGGTAGACCTTGAGTGGTCCACCGGAGCATGGTCGCGCAACCTATGGCCCTCCAAGGCGGATGCCGAGGAGGCGGCGGGCAAGAAGGACGGTGTTACGGCTTCGCGCTACACCAAGGCGCGCATCCGCGTGAACACCGCCGAGCCGCCCCGCGCGCCCTCCGAACTCGCCACCGACGCACCTGAAGCCCTACCCGCCGGGCCTCCCGCATTTGGGGCGCAGGCGGCCACGGGCGTGCAAGAGGAGGAGGGCGCGGACGACCTCCCGTTCTGACGATTCCGGGGTGGCCTCCGCCATCAGGCGGGCCGTGTCCAGCCCGCTGAAACACGCCGCGCCTCCCTACTCCTGCGCCGCCCCAAGTACCAGAGGGCGCAGGGCATGGGCAAAGCCCGGAGGCCCTAAAGGCTACGTTGGGCTAAGGCGCGGAAGGACGGACGATCTCACCTGACGAGAAGGGGGCGGAGCGTGGTGCCTTGAGCGCCGCCCGCCCCCGACTTTGCTCCCGTAGCTCAAGCCGGATAGAGCGTCTGCCTTCTAAGCAGGCGGTTGCAGGTTCGATTCCTGCCGGGAGCGCCACACACGCCCAAGCAAGGCTATGAACGTGACTCTTGCAGACAAGATCAAGTCGCTCAGACGAGAGATTGCGATGCGGTACAAGGTCTACCCAAGGCGCGTCGCCGAAGGCCGTATGACGCAGGCCGAGGCCGAGGCCGACCGAGAAATCGAAATCGCTACGGCCATACTCAGCGACTACGAGCGAACGCAAAGAAAAGCCGACCAGCTTTCTTTTGGCATCTGAAACCACAACAACCCACCGGAGATCGCTATGCGACAATCCACCCCCACCCTTGTCTCTAGGTGTGGCGGGGTCGAAGACGATTTACCGATACCAGAAAGACCCCGCCTGAGATGATTGGCCGTTTCTTCCGCTGGCTTTTAGCTCCATCGCCCGACAGTACGCCGCCAAGACCCACAAGGAACCCCGGCACGGGCGGCGGCTCACGCTGCCGATGCTGCGAAAATGAAGTCTGGTTCGCCCGGCGCTATGAAACGTACCGCGCGGAGATGCTGGGGGCACTTACGGCACTGCGCGAGGCGGAGGCGGAGGCGGAGGCAGGTGGCGATCCCCGGGCTATACGGGCCGCAGAGCGCCGGGTAAAGGACATCCGAAACAGATTCGCGCACGGCTTCTAACCGCCCAGATAACCCATGAAGAGCACCAACCTCAACACACCAGAAGGCCTTGAAGCGGCTATTCAAAGCGCGCAGCGGTTCGCAAACAAGTTCGCCTTTCTCGCCAAAGCCACCTCGGAATACGGCCCCGGCACTGCTTGTATGTGCTGCGGCCAAGAAAAGGAGTACGAAAAGGGAGACCCTACCTACTTCGACATCGAGCTGGAAGGCGTGTTGCATCACGCCTCCGGGGAAATGTTGCGCTCCTTCTTGCCTCCAAGGGCCGAAGTCTTGGCCCTGCCTGCCGAGCAGGTGCGCAAAGCCGCAGAAAGCGCCAAGTCCGCCGCCGAGGACGAGATAAGGCGTCTGCGCACTTACAGGAAGGGGCTCGCCGAATCCTTCACCTCAAAGCCCCAATAGGCACAATGATTCTCCCCCTTGGTCTCCCGTGTCACTTCTTGGCACTCCACGCCGGATGGGCGGCATGTGGTGTCAAGAGCTCGCTGATTACAGCCAACCACCGGCAAGTGACTTGTTTGCGGTGTCGTCGGACTGCTGTGTGGAAGTCCGCCGCCACCGCCGCCTCTATGCCCAAGCCGCCTTTATCACGCCTGTGATTCCCAAGTGCCCTCTACAATGACCCGCATCCTTGTTGTCCCCGACATACACCACGACCTTCCGTGGCTCAGCCGCGTGCTGGGGGCCGAGCGCGGCAGCTGCGACCGGCTCGTGCTGCTCGGTGACTACTTCGACGCCCACGACCCCAAATGCACGGCCAAGAAGGTCGCTCGCTGCCTGCTGGAACTACACGCCGAGGTCGAACGGCAAGGCGGACGCCCGATCCCCGTGACGTTTCTCGTGGGCAACCACGACTACCAGTACGCGATGCTTGAGCACACCCGGCATCCACCGGCCTACGCCTTCGCCGTTCCCGGAGGATGCTCCGGCTACTCCAAGACCCGCGCCACCGACATCCAGCACGTGCTGGACGGGACGGACTTTTGGGACGAGTGCCAACTCGCCACCGAAGCGGGTGGCTACCTGCTCTCGCACGCGGGGGTGGTGCAGGCGCTTTGGCCGTGGGGGCAAGCCGATGGTTCTGCACAAGACGAATATCTTTTGCGCGAGCTACCTCTCTTCCTCAGCCAGATGAAGGAGGCATGGGTAGACCGCTTCGCGTGGCGCGACCAGCCAGCCTTCCGCATCGGTCGTGCCCGTGGGGGATCAAGCGTCACCGGCCCCGGCCTGCTTTGGTGCGACTGGGACGAGGAGTTTGAGGATGCCCTGCCCCTGCCGCAGATTGTCGGGCACACCGCTTCGGACGGAGCGCGACAGAAGGGCCGCTCGTGGTGCATCGACGGCCACCAAACGACCTACGCCGTCATTCACGGAGGCCGCGTCGGAGCGCCCGGCGAGGTCGAGATCAAGAACGCCTAACCCCCAACGAGAATGAGCACTCGTCCTGAGCAGATCGACACGGCTCCCAAGCGACGCAGGAAGTGGGAGCGGTTCGTCAAGAAGATGACGGCCCGGCTGCATCGTCGCTGGGCCAAACAAGACCCCGAAGGTGCCCCGCGCAAGCCTTTCTACAAGGGATACACCACCTAACCCCCAACGACGATGGGATGGAGCATCGGTTACGACAACGACTGGCAACGCGACATCGGCTACGGTGTCCCGGCCTACTGCGACCACCCCGGCTGCAACGAGAAGATCGACCGGGGCCTCGCCTACGTTTGCGGCGGAGAACCGTGGGGTCAGCCTCACGGATGCGGCCTCTACTTCTGTTCCAAGCACCTCTGGTACAAGAGGGTGGAGTCGGGCGAGTTTGTCCAGGCGTGCGCCCGCTGCAAGGCAAACAAGGAGCCGTTTGAGGCATCCCCCGACCACCCGGAGTGGATCGCCTTCAAACTCAACGACGACTCGTGGGAGAAGTGGAGGGACGAAAACCCTGACATAGAGCGACAGATGCAAGCGACGCTCGACAGCATCCCCAAGCGCGTCGTCGCAGCGGCCATCAAGAAGGCTCGCGCCGATGTCGCCATCGCCGCCGCCGCTAAACAAGACCTAAAAACAATGAACGCCCCCCACCTACCACCTCGCACCGCGCCGGTTGAACCCGGCGACGCCGCCGGAAACGTCTTGTTTGTGCCCGGAATCGGCTACTTTGACGAGTCAGGGCCTGTCACCCCTGAGCAGATTGCGGCGATCCGGCAGAGACTGGCCCGCGCCGCGCCCTGTTGACGCGGCGCGGGCCGACCTCGGCCACAACCGCCTCTGGTTCGAAGAGGACGCCTTCCTTCGATACATCAAAGAGCAGGTCAACCCCGCCCGCGTCGCCGAAGGACTGGAACCCACGCCCGCGTGCTTTTTTACCTCGTCGTGGAGTGGGACAAGCGACTTCGGGGGCTTCCGCACAATCTGGACGACTGAAGTAATGCCCATTCTCTACCAAGACCAAATCAAGCGCGACGATCTTCGCGCCCACCCCGACCGCATCTACCTCTTCGGCGACAACGTTGCCCGGCAGGGGCGCGGCGGTCAGGCAAAGGAGATGCGTGGCGAACCGAACGCCCTCGGCATCGCCTATGGCGTCTTGGGGTGACGACTACTCGGTGGCAAGGGCCCGCTCGATCTGCGCAGCCATGCCCCCGCAGGCCTCGGACATCAACTCGTCAGCGTTCCCGACGATTACAGCCTCGCAGGTGAAGCTCACCCGGCGATCAAGCACGCGAAGCGTCACCTCGGCCCTGTACCCCGGAGAGGATGAAGCCATCTGGTCGATGCCTCCTCGTATCCAGTAAGCCGAAAATGTACGCGACGCCTCGGCGTAACCCTCAATATGCCAACGCTCCCGCTCGGCCATAGCAACCAGCCTGCGAAACGCCTCCGGCTGCTCAATGTCGGCAGGCACAGGCACTTCCCCGTTTATGCTTCGGTTTTTGGACGGCCCGTGGGCCAGCAGCGAGCAGCCGGAGGCGAGTAGGAGTGCGGACAGGAGGGCGTAGCGCATAGCGTGCCGGAGAAAACAGCGCCCAATCTACAACAAGCGATGCCTCGCTTCCCGCAGGGCGCGTGGTGAACCACCCGGATCGACAAATCCGGACCAACCAGAAGAGTCATGTTTCAGATGCGACCGGGCCTCGTGCTCCGGGACTATCAGCACGCCTGTCACGATTCGGTCGCGGCGTCGGTTCGCTCGGGCGTTTACGATCCTCTTGTCCACCTCGCAACCGGAGGAGGCAAGACCATTGTGTTCTCGGCGCTGCCTGCCGTGCTCCCCGAGCTTGCCCGGCATGGCGTGCTCGTGCTCGTGCACCGCGATGAGCTTGTCTGGCAAACGGTCGCCAAGATGCGGCTGGTGCTTGGAGACAACGTGCTTGTCGAGGTGGAGAAGGCTGAGCACAGGGCATCGCCGATGGCCCGCATTGTCGTGGCGAGCGTTCAGACCATCGGCCGAAAAAAATCCCCGCGTCTTGCCCGGCTTCTCGCCTACATGGACGTAGGGATTGTCGTTGTGGATGAGGCGCACCACATGAGGCCGGGAAGTCAGTACGACACCGTGCTCACGGCGCTTGGCCTTGGGTCTCGCCGGGACGGCCCGAGCTTGCTGCCGGACGGGCAGCACCGTCTGCTCGTTGGCGTTACGGCCACGCCCAACCGAAACGACAAGGTGGGCCTGTCCGCGTTCTTTTCGGAGATCGTCTTCTCGATGGGCATGGTCAAGATGGTGAGGCAGGGGTACCTGTGCGAGCCCACGCCCCTCTCGATCACAACCAAGACCAGCCTGAAGGGTGTTGGCACTTCGATGGGGGACTTTGCCATCGGCGAACTCGGACGACGGGTCAACAACCCAGAGCGAAACGCCTCCATCATCAAGGCGTATCTCAAAGAGGCCCGAAGGCCTGACGGGTCGCTCATGTCTGCGATGGCATTTTGCGCCGACAGGCACCACGCCCACGACCTCGCTGACGAGGCTCGCCGCCACGGCATACGAGCGGCCAGCGCCGACTATCTCACAGACGCCAACGAGCGCCGCGCTATGCTGCTTGCCCACGAATCGGGCGAGATCGACCTGCTCGCCAACTACGGGCTCTGGGTGGAGGGCTACGATGGGCGTGTCGAGTGTCTTTTGATGGCCCGTCCGACCAAAAGCAAGCCGCTTATGGAGCAGATGCTCGGACGTGGCCTTCGGACGATCCCGAGCGATCTCGGCAACCTTCCGACAGCCGAAGAAAGACTTGCCGCTATTGCGTCCTCCAAGAAACCGGCGGCCCTTGTCCTTGATTTTGTGGACGCCGACTACGACGGCATCGTCACGGTGCCGAGCCTGTTTGGCCTTCCTGCCAAGTTCCGCGCAGAGGGCAAGCGCATCATACGCGACGTGGTTGATGTTGTCGAGGCGGCGTCCGAGCAGAACCCGGACAAGGCTGAAGCAATCAAAGCGGCGCTATCGCTCGACGGCGTGGAGATCGAGGTTCGGCGCATAGATTTTATGGCAAGAGCCAAAAGCCACCACTCCCTCGCGTGCACGCGCAACACGTGGCTCAACATCGGCGACGGCTCTTGGCAGCTTGACGTTCCCGGCCTTTCCGACACGGGCGGTTCGCTGCACCTTCGCGTCGAGCCGGACAATGTCGAAGGGGGATTCCGCGTGAAGGCTATACATCCTCGGCGCTTTGACAGAGAGGCTGGGCGGTACCTGAGCGAAAAGCGCGTGACCGGCTCGGCCCGCTACGGCACGCTTGAGCAGGCTGTTGAGGCGGTTGACGAGGGGCTTCGCCAGCGCCACCCCGACGCGGCGGCGGCGGTCAGGAAGGACGCCGCTTGGCGCAGGGGGCGTCCCACCAAGGGGCAGGTCCAAATGCTACGTAGGCTCGGCATCGACGCGAATCTGGCAACGAGCTCTGGCGTGGCGAGCGACCTCATATCGGCGGGCCTAAGCCTTTCGAGGCCGTAGCGCAGGCAGGGGCCGCCTCCAAAATGGGCAGCGGGCAGGGTGTCCGCTTTTCTATATTGTCATCCACCACAGGCCGCTAACCGGCGGCCCGTCACTATCAGAAAGATGCGTCACGTAGACCGATTCGGTCTTGCCGAAGCCGACCCAAGCGCCTTTTGCCTGCTTCCAAGGCAGGTCGCCTGCGGGATTCCGGCGCGATCACGAAAGAGCCCAAGAGCAGATGCGGCTGCGCTTTCGGGCTTTGTGTGGACGATGCAGAAATCCGCTATTGCCCTCCCCGAACGCCCCGTGACGGTGGACATTGGCGAGTCGATAGAGGTTCTTGAGGACGGTGAGTTCGTGCTAAGCGCCAAGACTGTCGCCTCCCGTCTTTGGGCGCGCTGGTACTTCGCCTCGCCACAGGACAGCGGATTCGACGCCTTCTACAGAAGAGTGCTCGCGTCGGTAGACTCGCTGCTTAGTAGCGGCCTGCTTGTGCGCCTCCGGGGAGTCGGAAGCGGCCGTAGCGGCAGCGTGTGGCGTCTTGGGTTTGATGGCGGGGAGTCCTGTCCTACGGCACCAGCCGCGCCTGCGGCTGTCATTCCTCTTCAGTCTCCGAGGTTTTCTCAGGCGTCCGGCGAATCCGAGGCCGACGCCTACGTCAACCGTGTGGACTCGCTTGGTGAGGCCTTTCAGGCAGAAAGCCCGCTTCTCTACACAAGGGGCATTGCGCGCTACGACGTGCACGATGCCGGATTCGAGGTTGACTATCTCACGTGGGTCAGGGTGGTTGGGCGCGGCGCGGCTGGGGCGAGATACGTTTCCTCTGGCGCGTGGAAGCGCGGCGACTTTGACAGCCGAGATACAGCCCCATGCCTTTTCAACTGGATCACGCTCGACGTGGATCGGGGGCAGGACGTGGAAGAAGCCTTTTTCTCGGCTCGAACCATCGTGGAAATGATAGGGCTCTACGGCGCTGACCTGTCCCGCGTCGTGGTGTCGTACACCGGGGGCCGGGGCTTTCACGTGCGCGTGCCATCGGGCATGGTCGGGGGGCCGGTCTTCAGAAGCCCCGCGCACGCGCTTCGGGTGCTCTCGCTCTTTGCTAAGCTCCTTACCGAGTGGGGCGAGGAGGTAGACAAATGCGTGCTTCTTCCGCACCAGCCTGTGCGACTGCCCGGATCGCGCCATGACGAAAGCGGCCTGTATTGCAATGCCTACTCAGCGAAGCGTTTTTTGGCCTTCAGAGGCGTTTGGGATGTGATCGAGGACTGCCGCGAGCTTCGCGTGTTCGACCCACCAGACCCACGCCGCGAAATCCCGTGCGACGAACTGGTGGATGTTATGGTTGAAGCGGCTGAGGCCTCCCGGCCGGGCGCGATGCCGACCTACGGCGCTCAGTCGGCATCGCGCCCCGGATTGGCTTCAGAAGATGGCGATGGCAGCGGCTCAGTGATGGCCGCTGCCTACGAGGGTTGCGCTCAGGCCGAGGAGTGGCATCCGCCCATCGGGGGGCGGGTGTTCGTGGGCCGAGACAAGCTGCTTTTCGTTGCGGCCTGCGGCCTGCTGCGAGAAAGTGACCTCAACACGGCCGTAGCGATGGAGAAGCTGCGAGAGGTCAACGCAAAATGTCGTCCTCCTATGCGGGAGGGTTCTTTACAGAGACGGTTTGCCTCGGCGGTCAAGGCCACCGGGGCAGGCTACTATCAGGGGAAGCCAAGATGAACACCTACGTCACACAGAAAGAGCCGCGACCATATCTAACCCAAAAACCACGACTTGGATTGCGAGACTATGCAAGATGCCTTGGCGAGGCCATAGGGTCGTGGTTTTTCGACAGGCGGCCGCTCATGGCCGAAATCAGACGAGAGATCGACTTCGCCCGCGCCACTGGGGGCGTCATTTGGGTGAAGGCTTGGGAGGTGAAGATGCTGCACGCCGAGGCCGAGGCTCTTCGAGAGTCTTTGACCCAAGCCTACAAAGACATTGACAGCCAAGCCGCGCTTTTGGCCCGGCATCGCAGGAGCGATTCGGGCCAAGAATCTGCGCCTGAGAGCGGCGGAGGTGATCGCCGATGACGATTGCGCAAAACATCGCCGCGCTCGCCAAGTTCGTCACGCCCTCTGACATTCGCCGCGCCATTCAAGACGGTTTGATCTTGTCGGATGCAGAGGGGCGGGTTGTGTTTGACGATGCGTTTGAAAACTGGGAGCCACAAACGACCAGTGCCGCAAACATCGCCTACGTGCACAACCTCACAAGGCTCTACATGAAGGGTTTTGTGGAGGTTTGGCCCTCCGGAGAGTCGCCAGCCCTTTCGGCAACGCGCGCCGCCGAGGCCAAACACGTTGCCGCTTCTGGCTCCGCACTTTGGGATGGAGACATCTACTGGAGCCCGATTAGGCACGCGCTTGAGCCGTACGTGATCGTGCCCGTTCGGGACTTCAACATGGAGGTTCTTCTTGGCTCTCAAACAGGCAAGTACGACGGCCCTATCTGCACGCAGGACACGCTCTCCGAGATCAGGAACAAGACAAACCTTGGCTTCCGGTTCTACCAAATCCGTATCGGAGCCCACAAGAACCACTACCCGAGTCTTCGCCAGCAGGCAGCCCTGCTCGTTCCCGGCCCTCACGAAGGCGCTCCGGGGGCTAAGCCTCCGGGCGAAGACAGGACGTACAACTACGGCGGCCACCTATTCCACTTTCGACGCCCCGGAAGCGCCCCCCGCAGTCGGGAGCGCCGGGCGCGGCCGGTAATCGTACGGCTATGACGCTCATCTCTGGACGAAAAGAAATCGCCCCGCTCCTTGCAGCCTGCGCCGTACTCGGGGCCTCGCCCTCGGACGCGCTCAAGCGAGGAAGCGGCGCGCAGAAGCCAAACGCGCTCGATGCAAAGACGGCGGCCATATACGCACTTCGGTTCGCGGCTGGTATTCCTATTCGCCAAGTGGCACGGCTATTCGGCCTCCGGTCTCACAGTCAGGCTGTGTGGCACTACCAGAGGGCGCTGTCGAGAAGGAGCGAGGATGCCACGTTTGCAGACGCGCTCGTCGCCGCCGTCTATGCGGCAAGACGACTCGGACGCTATCGGCCGCGCAAACGGGGTCCCAAGCCAAAGTCGGGCATCTAAGACAACATCGCAATGAAGTCCATCAAGAGGCAGCACGTCATACGACATGGCGGCGTAGTCGTAACTCGCCTTGGAGAGGGCGATGGCGCGGCGTATCTCATCGAGGTGCCCTGCGCTGCGCCAAGCTTGAACGAGTTGCTTCGGATGAAACACAGCGACTATGCGCTGATTCTTCGGGATTGGAAGGTGTCTCTGCGCGCCGCGCGCTCGCCAAGGCACAACCCCATACCAGCTTTTGAGGCGCACGTCGTGCGGGCGGTTGGTCGGCGCGATGCGCTCGACCTTGACAACCTCTACGGATCGTGCAAGATACCCCTCGACGCTCTTCGGCATAGCGGATGGGTGTTGGACGACGACCGCTCGGCGCTGCGCAAACTCACCTGCGACCAGACGATGGCCCCACCAGAGGGCCCAACGACTTTCATTACCATCGTACCTGTTTGAGTTGCTATATTCTAAAAGCGCCGAGCGGGCGCAAAGCCCACCACCAATGGGATGCCCACACAAAAAGAAGACAGCACGGCTGGACAGGACGCCCCTGTCTTCCAGCCGCCCAAGGACGCAGCCCGAGCGCGCGAGCGCATCGCCAAAACCGTGTTCGACATCAAGAACATGGAGGCCATGCTGGCCGACCCGGATCGGGTGACTCCGACTGGCAGAAGGCTCTCTGCGGTCAAGTGGAGAAAGTGGCGAGCCGGGACGCTCAAGGCCCTGCACTTCAAGCAGGACGAGCTTCAGCGGCTAAAGGCATGGCTCCGCTTGGAGATTCGCCGCATCGAGACGGCTCCTCTCGGCGTCAACCCCGAAGACGGCGATGACGGGCTTATGCTTGCAGCGTACCGATCCCTTGAGGCGCTCAGGGGACTTGATGGCGTTCCCCCGGAAATCGTTCTGGTTAGGGATGCGCTAAAGCGCAGGCTCCACGGCATTGACGGGTCGTCGGAGGCAAGGCTTGACATGGAAACCATGCCCCGAAAGAGGCAGCAAAAGCCGCCCGGAGGTGCCGGTCGGCCAAACACCTAAACCCACGTACCCGTGAGTCAAGATCAGAAGAGCCAAACGCCAAACGCGCGTTTCATCGCCGCGTTTGGCGAGATGTCGCAGGCCGTTCACGACACTGCCAGAGAAAAGGGCTGGTGGGACGCGCCAAGAAATGACGGCGAGATCATCGCGCTTATGCACTCCGAGCTTTCAGAGGCTCTGGAGGCGCTCCGCGCGGGCAATCCGCCAGACGACAAGATTCCCGCCTTTTCCGGGGCCGAGGCCAAAATGGCGGACACGATTATCCGCATTATGGACATGGGCCCCGCCCGTGGCTGGCGAATCGCCGAGGCTGTTGTCGCCAAGATAGCCTACAACAAGAGCCGCCCTCACAAGCACGGCGGCAAGGCGTTCTGACCGGCCCCGCCACAGACGACGCTTCAATCTCGACGCAGCCCTTTACCGAGGGCGCAAATACCAGAAGAATGCCATTCCCAGCAGACAGGGACGCGAAGGGCGTCCCAAGTGGGCCACAGGCCCTCGACGAAACCATCAACCGGCTTGAGGCTCTCGCCCTGCGTCTTGAGCGTCTTGTGTCGCTCGCGGGCCGGGACGGCGGCGTCGAAGGCGACCTTTCGCTTGACGCGGCCGCAAGCAGCCTTGGCATAAGCACGCGCACGCTGCGCCGCCGAATCGAATCAGGACTCATTGCCGCCACGCGAGAAGGCGCACTTTTGCGCATACCACGCCCTGAACTTGAGCGGTACAAAGCCGCGCGAACCACCAGCAATGCCCACAAGAAGAACAAACTCAAGAAGCCTTCCTGACCTCGGCGTTCCGGGCGTAAAGCTCTACTTCCGGCCGGGCAGGGGGTATTACGTGGAGGTGACTCGCGGGGGCAAGAGAAAGCAAATCTCGCTCTCTTGCCCCCGCGAAGAGGAGGCCGTGCGTGAGGCAAGGCAGATTGCGCACCGCGTAGACGCGGGCGTGCTTGATCCTTGGGCCTCCAAGGAGAGCACGATGACGCTCGGCGAGGCGGCCAGCGCCTACATGGCCCACGACCCCGGACTGTCCGCCTCCACGCTCTCGTCCAAAAGAGTCTGCCTTGGCCGTATGATTGGCGTTGTCGGACGCCGAAGGCGGGTATCAGACGTAACCCCGGCCGACCTTTTCGAGTACGTGTGGTCGGGCGATCACAAGCCGGGCACGCGCCGCGTCTACCTGTCGCAGGCAAAGGCCTTCTTTCGCTGGTGCGAGCTTGTCGGAGCTTGTCCTCCGGGCTACACAGACGCCTTGGCCGCCAAGACCGCAAAGCCCAAGGTGCCCAAGAAGATACCCAAGGTATTCAGTCCTGAGGCCATTGTCCGCCTCATTGAGCGGGCGGAGCAGAGTCATGGACAGTGGCTTCCCGATTTTATTCGCCTCGGGCTTTTTACCGGCGGCCGCCGGTACGAAATGATCGGCCTTCGGTGGGAGGATGTAAACCTTTCGGCGGGTACGCTCTCGTTCGTAGCGCGAGACGGCAGGGGCATGAAAACCGACGAGGAGCGAACCGTGCCGCTGTTTGGGCCGACCCGCGAACTTGTGCTTCGCAGAATGGATGCGCGTTTGCTATTCCCGGATGCAAAGACGGTCATATTCTGCGGCAGAGGGCGTCCGATAAGCCCCTCAACAGTCACGCATCTCGTGAGCGACATCGTAGACTCTGAAGGCATGGACGCCGAGCTCTCGCTTCACGCGCTCAGGCACACATTCGTGTCTCGCCTTCTCGCCAGCGGGACGCCCCCGAGGACGGTGATGGAATACACGGGGCATAAGTCTTGGGAGACGTTCAACATCTACTCCCACTTCATTCCCTCCGGCGACCTCAGCCGGGAAGAGTCAGCCCTGTCGGGCATCATATGAGTTGCGCCGGATCGTCGCCGGATCAACTGTCCGCTCGTGGCAACAATCGCCCAATACTGGGCGTCCTCGGGGCTATGCACGCTGCATTATCGGGGTCAGGGGACGCTTTTGTGTGTGTCCGCCGTTTTCAACGCGAAGTGTGCGAAGTTGGCGGTTGACGTTTCGTTGTGATCGGCCTGCGGCCCGCGTTTCCGTGAAGTCCGGGCCACGGGGTCGGAACGCGAGCGGGCAGCCCTACATTCCACCCGTCCCCCCAGCCTCTTTGCGTACCGGGCCGAAGCGGCCCCCCGTGTCTATGGGTAAAGTGATCGCCGTGGCGAATCAGAAGGGCGGCGTCGGCAAAACGACGTCGGCGGTGAACCTTGCGGCCAGCCTCGCCGCAACGGAGCATCCGACGCTGCTCCTCGACTTCGACCCGCAAGCCAACGGTACCAGCGGTACGGGCATCGAGCCGCGCACCGTGACGACGAGCGCCTACGAGGTGCTCATCGGCGAAGCCACCGCCGAGGAGGCCGCCATTCCCACCGGAATGCCGTTTCTCGACCTCATCCCGTCGCACATCAATCTCGTGGGCGCGGAGATTGAGATGATCGACGTGGCCGAGCGCGAACGGGCGCTCAAAAACGCGCTCGCGCAGGCCCGCCGCCGCTACGACTTTATCGTCATCGACTGCCCGCCCAGCCTCGGGCTGCTCACGCTCAACGCGCTCACCGCCGCCGACTCGGTGCTGATTCCGGTGCAGGCCGAGTACTTTGCGCTCGAAGGCCTCGGGCAACTGCTCAACACGATCAAGATCGTCCGGCAGCACCTCAACCCGGATTTGGAGATCGAGGGCGTGCTGCTCACGATGTACGATACACGTCTGCGTTTGGCCACGCAGGTGGCCGAGGAAGTCCGCCGGTATTTTGGCGACAAGGTGTTCCGCACCATCGTGCAGCGCAACGTGCGACTTGCCGAAGCGCCGAGCTTCGGCAAGCCGGTGCTGCTCTACGACGCCGCCAGCCTGGGCACGCGCAACTACATGAGCTTGGCCCGCGAGGTGCTCGCCAACAACCAACGCTACCTCCACACGCCGCCCGAAGCGCCCGGTGGGCCGCTGCCGCTCGTGCGTGCGGCAGCAGCGACTTCGCCTCCTGCCACCCCGCCGGACGCGCCGCTGCCGATGCCGGCTATGCCCGCCCCGTTGGAGTCGATTGCGATGGCACCTCGCGCCTTGACGACGTCCGACAACCCGCCGCCGGGCACGCTGCCGTCGCGGAGCAACGCGGCGCCGATGCACTCGGCGTATGCCGTTCCTGAGGCGTATGCGGCGCATGCGGGGGCACCCCGCCGTGCCGACGAAGGCGATGGCGGCTGGAACGGCCACGTCTTTCCGTCGTCTCCAGACGCTTCCTGATCGCTCCGGCCCTACCGCTTTTCTATGTCTACGTCTGCCTCTTCGCGCAAAGGAGCCGCCCTTGGCCGGGGTCTTGGCGCGCTGCTCTCCGCCCCTTCCAGCGCTGCCGATGCGCCCGAAGGCGGCGACGTGCGCCCGCCGTCGTCGCTCTACCAGTTTGAGGATCGCGTGCGGTTTCTCGGACGGGTGGCGGAGCTGGAAATCGACCAGATTCGCCCCAACCCGTACCAGCCGCGCAAGCACTTCGACGAAACGGCGCTCGAAGAACTGGCCGCGTCGATTCGCCAACTCGGCATCATCCAGCCCGTCACGGTACGGGCGATGGGGTCGGGACGGTTCGAGATCATCTCGGGCGAGCGGCGTCTTCGGGCCAGCCGCCGCGCCGGGTTGAAGCGCATCCCGGCGTTCGTGCGCGAGGCCGACACCGAGGCGATGCTGGAGATGGCGATCGTGGAGAACGTGCAGCGCGAGGCGCTCAACCCGATCGAGGTGGCGCTCGGCTACCAGCGGCTGATCGAAGAGTGCGGCCTCAACCAAGAAGCCGTGGCGGCGAAGGTGGGCAAGAACCGCACGACCGTCACCAACTTCCTCCGTCTGCTCCGGCTTCCGCCGCGTGTGCAGGCGGCGCTGCGCGACGGCACGCTCTCGGCCGGCCACGCCCGCGCCCTCGTGGCCCTCGAAGACGCCGAGGCACAGGTGCGCATTATGACGAAGGCCGTGGACGAAGGCCTGTCGGTGCGCGACGTGGAAGACCTCGTCCGGCAGGCCAAGGACAAACCCGCCGCCTCCGAGGCTCCCGGCGCGCCCGTGCCGGTCAAGCCCGCGCCTAACCGCGACGACCTCGTGCTCCAGCAGTTCGCCGACCGCCTCCGCAGCCGCCTCGCCACGCAGGTGGCCATCAAGCACAAAGGGCCGCAGGGCGGACGCATCGAGATTGCCTACTACTCGAACGACGACCTCGAACGCCTCCTCGGTGCGCTCGGCGCGCTGGAAGGGTGAGACAAGCGTTTGAGGTGCGAAGGTTGAAGCGCCAGGAGCGCACGCAAAAAGGGCCAAACGAAGGAAGCGACTCCTCGTTTGGCCCTTGACGTTTCGCCCTTCGGACGCGCGTCTTACGCGATCTCGATGGCGGTGATCGTGTCGCCTTGGCGGATGGCGTTGACCACGTCCTGCCCGGCGGTCACCTTGCCGAACACCGTGTGGCGGCCGTTCAGGTGCGGCTGCGGGCCGTGGGTGATGAAGAACTGCGAGCCGTTGGTGTTTGGCCCGGCGTTGGCCATCGAGAGGACGCCCGTCTCGTGCGTGAGCGGGTTCATGTGGAACTCGTCGGCGAACGTGTAGCCCGGCCCGCCGCGCCCGGTGGCGGTCGGGTCGCCGCCTTGGATCATGAAGTTGGAAATGACGCGGTGGAACGTCGTGCCGTCGTAGAAGCCGTCGGTCGCGAGGGAGACGAAGTTGTTGACGGTGTTGGGCGCGTACTGCGGGAACAGGTCGAGCACAATGTCGCCCTTGGACGTGTGCACCGTGGCGCGATACGTCTTCGTCGGGTCGATCTGCATTGCCGGAGCGGCGGGGTAGGACTTGGCCATAGGAGTGCGGGTAGGGGGTGATGGAGCAGCATACGCCGAAAGCCCGCGCCGGTGCCGCAACCGGCCGGTGACACTTGGGCGAAGGCGCGGCCCAGTCGTGCATGCACGACTGGGCACGCCGTTTACAAGACCGGCCCCAGCGTAGCGACGACGTTGTTGAAGATCCGTCGGGGCGCGGGAACGGCCCGAACCGCGTCGAGGGAGACGGGGGTGGAGCGGGCGAGGTAGGACGCCTGCCGCTCGCGGACGGCGCGGGTAACGGCCTCGTCCTGCACCAAGAGGTTGTTCTCGTAGTTCAGGTCGAAGCTGCGCAGGTCGAGGTTGGAGGAGCCGACCAGGCACACCGTGCCGTCTACGGTGAGGGATTTGGCGTGGAGCAGGCCGCCCTGAAACTCGTGGATGGTGCAGCCGGCCTCCAGCAGCTGGCGGTAGTAGCTGTGGCTGGCCGCTGCCACAATCCAGCTGTCGTTGCGGGCCGGGAAGATCAGCGTCACCTGCACGCCGCGCCACGCGGCGGCGGTGAGCGCCCCCAACAGCAGCGCGTCGGGGACGAAGTACGGCGTGGTGATGACGACTTCGCGCCGGGCGCAGCTCAGCAGCGTGGCCACGAGCTGCGGTGTGGCTCCGCCTCGCCCGGTCGGGCCGTCGCCCATCACCTGCGCGCACACGTTGCCTTGGTGCGGTACGGGCGCAATGCGAAAATCCTCGAAGGGCTGGTTGGTGGCCTGCATCCAGTCGCTGGCAAAAAGCAGCGCGTTTTGCGTCACCACCGGGCCGGTCACGCGCAGCATCACGTCCACCCACGGCGCAAACCGCGGTTTGGTGCGGAACTCCGGGTCGGCCATGTTGCGGCTTCCGCAGTAGGTGATCTGCCCATCAATCACCACGATTTTGCGGTGGTTGCGCAGGTCGATCCGGCTGAACAGGAGGGTGTTCAGGACGTTCGAGAAGGGCAAGGCAATGGCGGTTTGCACGCCCGCCTCGCGCATCCTCGTCCATAGCGGCGAGTGGACGAAAGCCCGCGACCCCATCCCATCGGCCAAGGCCCGGCATGTTACGCCCCGCTGCGCGGCGTGCATGAGCGCCTCGGCCACCGCCGTACCGGTGCCGTCATCCAACCAGATGTAGGTGAGCACATGCACATGGTCGGTGGCCGCGTCGATATCGGCAACGAGGCGGCGGACGGTCTCGTCGGCGTCGGCCATCAACTCGACGGTGTTGCCGTCGGTCGGCTGGAAGCCGTTGATCGACGTGGCATAGCGGAATGCGGGCGCGAAGTCGGGGTGAATCAACGCCTCGACGGTATCGCGCGGGGTCTTGTACCGAGCGGCCTTGGCCCGGATGGTGGCCACAATCTGCGCATGGCGCATGGTGGCGCGGCGATTCAGTTTGTTGCGGCCCAGAAAATAGTAGAGCACGGCCCCGACATATGGAACCAGCACCACCACCACGAACCACGCCATGCGGGCTTGCGGGGAGTACGTGTCGCGCAAGAAGATGTGCACCGACATTGCGGCGACCACAGCGACGTACAGCAGCAGGAACAGGTTCACGGCGCGGAGGAGAGAAGGGTGTCGTTCCCCGAGCTAAACGACGGCGCGGCGTAGGGGCGTTTCGGTCAGTCCACCTCGCACGCACCCTGGGCTTGCCAGTACTCAGGCGGGAATTGCCGAGTCGTTTGGTGGGTGTTTGTGACGGCGAGGATGAACGGATGTCCCTCGGAAAAAAGATCGCGGTCGAACGCGATGTCGGGCAGGCGCTGCATCGTGGCCGCGCCGAGGCGCTGCGGGTACGTCTCGATGCGGTCGCCGAGCGTGGTGTCGGTGTAGGCTTCGTAATCGTTGAGCCATAGGAGCGCGTGCGTATCGCCGTTTTTGACTTCGTGGATGCGCGACACGCGGCGGAAACGCGTGCCGCCGTCGCCGGTGTGGAAGCGGTAGGCGAGGGCGCGGAGCCGTCCGGAGTTGGCCTCGAACCAGTAGACGAACCGGTCGTCGTGGTCGCGGCCGCCGCCGTCTTGGTCGAACGTCACCTCGACGGTGTGGTGCATGCGGCCGTCGAATCCCGCATCGTCCAGTCGTTTGAGCCGCACCGCCGGATCGTTCAGGTTGTACGGCAGCAGGGCGAAGTAAACGACGGAGTTGAGCTGTGTCTCGGCGGCCCGCACGATGGCGGCGGCGTTGGCGCGGACGCTGTCGCGCAGCGGGGCGATTTCGGCGTCGAAGTCGTGGAAGGTGATGTAGCTGAGGGATGGAGGCGCGTTTAGCGGGTCGCCACGCAGGATCCGTCGGTAGGCCTCAAAGGCGAACGTGTCTACCACAAGCCCGTCGTTTGTCAGGCGGGCCAGTTCGCGGAAGGGGGCGTCGCCTATGGTGTCCAGCGGAACCGGCCCGCCTTGATCGGTCGAGAAGCCGAGGTCTACGGCGGGATACATGCGATAGGCGAAGCGTCTACCCTGTCGGGCGGCAACGTAGGCCGTTCCGCGAAAGCTAAACGCTATGCATGCCTCGTCCAGTTCGGCTACGCCGTGGACGCGGCGGGCGCGGTTGACGATCTCACGGGCCGACGGCTCCGGGGAGACGAGTGCGGCGGCGGTCACGACGGCCACGAGCGCGGCGGCGGCAAACGCGGGGCGGGCAAGGGACATCGTTGTGCGGCGGGTAGATGCCGCAAACTACGCCCCCGCACCGCGCCCGTCCGCATCACCCGAGGCGGGGCGATCCGTCGACGTCTCTAAAAGTAGCAGGCGCGCAGCGCTCCATCGAAACCGGCCGGCTTCGAGGCAGCAGCGTTTGAACCGCCGCCCGGAGCCGCAAGGGCATGGGTCGTTGCGACCCAGTTTTTCGGCCAGTTCTTTGGTGCCGCGCACGACGCGGTCTCCGCGCTGGACGTGCGTTTCGGACGGGTAGCCGCGTCGTCGCTTGCTCGTCGTCTCGAAAGGAGGGGGCGTCGGCGAACGGTTCGTCGGCGGGCGCGCTAAAAGCGGCGCAGGGTGGTGCGTGGCAGGGCGACCTCCACGGTTGGATGAAGCGCCCAACCTACTGCAGCGCAAGACGTCGTGCGGTGAAGACACCGTCGATTGCAGGTTCGTTCGCTCGTGGGTGCCGGGCGGCGTGCGTTTCAGACGGGTAGCCGCCTCCACGTTGGGTCTTCAAGTCAGAGACAGCCTACTCCTTACACACGCACAGCCCGCCGGGCCTCTCAGGGATGAGGTCTCGGCAGGCTGTACGTCGTTCGGGCTGCTGCCGGGGGGGCAGGGCAGGAGCCCAGAACGGGGGGCAAGGCGTTACGAAACGGACCGGCCTTCAAGCTCGAAGCGTTCCATGTAGCGGTAGAGGGTGGAGCGGGTGATGCCGAGCGCCTGTGCAGCCCGCTGGATGTTGCCGTTGAACACCCGCAAGGCCTCGGCGACCGCGTCGCGCTTGACGTCTTCGAGGGGGCGGACGCCCCGGTGGGTGCGCCCGTGCGCGTCGGCGTCGTCGGGGGTGATCAGGTCGGTGACTTCGATGGCGGGACCGTCGGCAAGCAGGAGTGCCCGTTCCACCGCGTTTTTGAGCGCTTTGACGTTGCCGGGCCACGCATGGTCGAGCACTACGCGCTTGGCAGGCGTGGAGAAGGGGCGGGGCGCGAGGTCGGGATGGCGTTCGAGGTAGCCTCGGCGGAACTGTTCGGCCAGCAGCACCGCGTCGTTGGCGCGCTCGCGCAGCGGCGGCAGCGGGATGCTCAGGTCAAACACGCGATCAACCAGCTCTTCGCGGACGAGGCCTTCGCGCACCAGCGTCTCCGCGTCGCGGGTGCTGGTGGCAATCAGCCGGGCGGTCAGCGTTTGGCGCGTGCGTCCGCCGATGCGTACAAACGACCCCTCCCGCAGAGCCGCGAGCAAGCGGTTTTGCGTTGGGCGGCCCAGTTCTGCGATCTCGTCGAGTACCAGCGTGCCTTCGGCGGCTTGTTCGAGCAGGCCGGGTTGGGGCTGATCGTCCGGCCCGCGCTCAAGGCCAAAGAGGGCGACTTCGAGGCCTTCGTCGGGGGCAACGGCGCAGGCGAGGGTCAGGAAGGGGTGGGCACGACGCGGGCCAGCGTAGTGAATCGTGCGGGCGGTCAGCTCTTTGCCCGTTCCGGGTTCGCCCGACAAGCCCACATACACCGAATCGTTCTGGATGGCTTTGTCCACGAGCACATATACCTTTTGCATCGCGGGACTTTCGCCCAGCAGCGCGGCGTTCGTGCCGTCGTCGAAGCGTGCCCGGAGGCAGGCCAATTCCGAGCGCAGGCGGTAGCGCTCGGCCACATGTTCGGCCACGCGCTGCACCTTGTGCAGGTCGTCTTGGCCCTTGGTGATGTAGTCGTACGCGCCAAGGCGCACCGCCTCGACGGCCACCGAGACGTCGATCTGAGCCGAAAGCACGAGGATGGCGAGGTCGGGGCGGCGCTCCCGCAGCTGACGGAGTGTTTCGAGGCCGCCTTGACCGGCCATGATGAGGTCAAGCACGACGAGGTGGACGTCGCCATTGAGTTCGGCAAGTGCGGTCTCACCCCGGCTGAACACGTCCACGCGAAGGCTGGGGATGCGTTCAAGCTGGTAGCGAAGCACCGACGCGTAGGCGCGGTCGTCTTCCATGACGAAGCAGCGGATGGGGGCGCTCATACGGGTTCGGAGGGAAGGGAGGCGACGGCAAGCGTGGGGCGGGCCCAGCAGCAGCGAAAGGCCGCGCCGCCTTCGGGGGAGGGAAGGTGCACGATGCTTCCGCCCCAACTTTCGATGGTGGTGCGGCAGAAATAGAGGCCGAGGCCCGCTGCGCCGCTCGCGCCAGGGCCGCGGCTGAAGCGGCGAAACAGCATCGGGCGAAAGGCTTCGGGTACGCCCATGCCTTCGTCCGTCACCGTGAGACAGATGCGGTGGGGCAGGGTGTTGAGGGCCATGCGGACGGTGGAGCCGGGCGGGGTGTGGCGCAGGGCATTATCGAGCAGGTTGGCAACGACGCGTTCGAGGCGCACCCGTTCGCCTACCACCAGCGGTGCCGTAGTGGCATCGGTGTGGTCTTCGAAAAGCAGATGGACATTCTTCTGCCGGGCCGTAGCGCCAAACGAGGCCAGCATGGCTTTGACCGCCTCGCGCACATCGGGAAACGGCCCGTCGAGAGGCGCAGGCGGGCGCTGTTGCGCCAGTACCGCGTCGAGGAAGCCGCGCACATACGCTTGCATCCGGTCGACTTGGGATTGGGCGATGCTGTGCAGTTCGAGGCCGGGTTCGGCCACAAACCCGTCTTGCCGCAAGAATTCAAGGCTGGCCCGAAGCGAGGCGAGCGGCGTACCAAGGTCGTGAAGGAGGCAGGAGATCGCGTCCTCGTGCTGCTGAAAGTCGCGGCGGAGGGCTTCGAAGGCCAAGGCTTGTTCGCGGCTCTGCTGAAGCGCGTGGCGGTAAGCGTCGAAGGGAATGGCGGGCGGGCGCAGCAGCAGCAGCGGGCCGGAATCGAGGCGGAGGGCAAGGGCTTCCAGGATCACCTCCGAGCCGTCGGGGGCGGTTTCGGTCCATACGCCCGAGGCGAGCGGGCCAGGGGCATGCCCAAGCCAGAAGTCGTCGGCGTCGGCGAGGAAGGCGTCGAGAAAAAGCGAGACGGCCCGCAAGTCGGCGCGCGTGTCGTCAAGGCCGGGCCAGAGCGTCGTAAACCACGCAGGAGTGTCTCCGGTAACGGCGAAGCGTCCCGAAGGCAACGGGCGCAGCAACGCACCGCCCAGCAGCGTGGCGATCTGGCTGGCAGAGTCCGGAAGCGGAGATAGCGGCACGGGGAAGCGGCGGATAGCGGTGCGACCCATAGGAGAGCGGAAAGGCGCGTTTCAGACGAGATGCTGGGCGAGCCGGGTGAAAGCGTCGTCAACACCTTCGCCGGTTCGGGCACTCGTAAGCACAAGCGCAATGTGGCCCGGGAAGGTGTCGGCAGCGTCGGGCGGTACGTCCCACTCCGTGGAGAGGTCGGCCTTGTTGAGCACTACCACATACGGAAGTGGACCGTACGCCTCTTCGATGCGGCGGCGCAGGCCTGCGGCTTCGGTCAGCGTGGCACGGCGCGTTCCGTCGGCCACGAGCAGATAGCCAGCAGCCCCGCGAAGCCGCTCGGTTTGAAAGGTTTGGAAACGATCCTCGCCGTTGAGATCCCACACGACAAGGTCGATAGGCGCTGCGCCCACCTCCACCGTTTTGCGATCCACCTTCACGCCAATCGTCGTCAGGTAGCGCTCCGAGAACACCCCGTGGACAAACCGGCTCACCAAGCTGGTCTTGCCGACGGCCGACGCGCCGACAAGGCAGATCTTGCGAGGAAGGTGCGAAGGCAGCATCGGGACGGGAGGCCGTGTTGTTTTTTGATACATTCGAAAACGAATCGCGAGCAATATACGACGTT
>Ga0209572_1000994_pt1 | contig 26760 bp, 8 predicted proteins | sample EBPBio232012_DNA_FD_185867 | JGI IMG/M metagenome (GOLD analysis project Ga0209572, IMG submission 185867) | Wastewater treatment Type I Accumulibacter community from EBPR Bioreactor in Madison, WI, USA - Reactor 1_1/23/2012_ DNA (SPAdes)... | ecosystem: Engineered > Bioreactor > EBPR >...
TACTTCTGTAATAGATCTACACATTAGCCCTACTGCAGCTAGTCCAGTTGAGGGAACAGGTTTTGATATGGGGGTGGCTACTGACTATGACAATCAAACGCGCTCAGGTCTTACACCTGTAGATGTTGGTGCCGATGCAGGCAACTTCGTTCCGTTGGATTTGGTTCCACCGGTGATTAGCTACACAGCAGCAAGTGGAGTTTGTAATACGGCAACAACACATACTTTGAGCAGTGTTTCTATTACAGACGTTGATTCTGATGTCAATGTAACTGCAGGTACTAAGCCACGCTTGTATTATAAGAAATCAACCTCAAACAATGATTTGGCAGGCTGGCAATTCGTAGAGGCAACGGGTTCTACTACTCCGTTTAGCTTTAGCATTACGCTTTCTACGTTGAGTCCTGTAAATGCCGGTGACATCATCCAGTACTTTGTAGTAGCGCAAGACGAGGGAGCAGATGTTTATACTCCGAACGTGGCAATCAATAGCGGAACATTTACTGTTACGCCTGTAAGTGTGGCCCTTTCTTCAGCTGCTTTCCCTATAGGTGGTACTATTAACTCATTTACTATACTTCCGTGTTCGGGTTCGGTAACCGTAGGTACAGGTGGCCAGTTTCCATCATTGACCAATGATGGCGGTCTATTCCAAGCGTTGAATGCGGCTACGTTGAGTGGCAACGTTACGGCAAGCATCATCAGTGATATCACTGAAACAGGCACACATGGTTTGAATCAGTGGGCTGAAAGTGGAGTAGGTGGTTACAAGTTGAAAATTCAACCTGATGCAGGCACTGGCAGAGTTCTTTCGGGAGCTTATCCAGGAACGGCTGCCGCCAATGCCGGTCTATTCCGCTATAATGGAGCAGACCGAGTAACCATTGATGGCAGAAATCCATCTGATTTGGCTGCTAACGGAAGACACTTGACTTTCAGAAATACAAGCGCAACTGCAGTTGCGTTCAACTCTACGTTCAACTTGATGAACGATGCTACAAATGATACCCTGCGTTATGTGGTGGTTGAGGGTTCTACTCTTGGCTCTACCAACGGAGTGATTCGCTTCAGTGATGGTGTTACAACGGGTAATGATAATATTCTTATTGACCGTTGTCACATACGTGATAGAAGCGATGCAGCAGGATTACCGATCAATGGTATTTATGCTACAAGTATTGCTGGTGCTATTACAAACAATGTCTCTATTACAAACAACGAAATATTCAACATCTATGGTGCAGCCGCGGTTTCATCTAGCGGTATTTTGATTAGTTCGGGAAATAGTGATTGGAATATTACAGGAAACAGCCTTTATCAAACAGCTTCAAGAGCCGGTGGTGGTACAGTTGTTCATTACGGTATTCAAGTGGATAATCAGACCAATGGTAACAACTTCTTAATTGAAAACAACTATATAGGAGGAACTGCGGCTAATGCTGGCGGAACAGCTTGGACCATCACGGGTGCTAACCAAGTCGGGTTCATGGGTATATCGGTGAACATAATGACATCTGCTACAAGTCTGGTTCAAGGAAATACGGTTGCCAATATCAATCTGTCTTCAACAAGAATTTCATCGTTTCCAACGAATACTTTCAATGGTATTTTGGCGTTGAGTAATGGTCAGACCACTATCAATAATAATACTATTGGTAGCACAACGGGTACAGGTTCAATTACTTTGAATATGACTGGCGTTAATGGTTTTGCCACAGGTATAGGTCATTCTTCTTCTACAGGTGATGTAATTATCACTAATAATAATGTAGGTTCCATAACTTTCACGGGTAATCCAACGGAATTTAGTGGTATCCGTTATGGACAAGGAGGAAGCAGTAGTGCGCGCACAATTTCCGGTAACTTAATTGGTAGTACTTCTACTGCTAATAGTATTAATATGAATACCGCTTCCGCTACGGCAGGAAACCAGAACGTATTTGGTATTTACATGACCACTGGAGCGAATGCGGTTAGCATTACAAATAACACTATCGCGAACTTGAACAACAACCGCCCGAACACGGGTGTTGGTCAGGTAATTGGCATCAACAGTGGGTTCGCTTCCAATACAATTACAGGGAACACGATTTATAACTTAACTACCAACTCGAATAACACTACTACTGCAAGTGGTGCAGCGGTTATTGGAATAGACCTGGTAGCAACTTTAGCTAACGATCAGGTGATTGAGCAAAACACCATTTATGGCTTGTCCGGCACCGGAAGCAATGCTGTATCATTAATTGGTATCTATTACAGCAGTGCAACAGGTACTACGAATAGAATCTCTCGTAATACCATTCATGGTATTCGTTCTTCGTCAACCAGTGCAGCGGACATTGCAGGTATTTATCTCAGCACCGGTGGTGTTACAGTAAGTAACAATATGATTCGCCTTGGTTTGGATGCTACAGGTGCTAGCCTTACAGTTGCTTCTATGTTCCAAGGTATTGTGAAGAATAATACCTCTATCAATAACAACATTTACTACAACAGTGTGTACATCGGTGGAACGGGAGTTGGAAGCACTGCAACATCAACTTATGCGTTTAGAAAATTAGGTTACAATGCTGCGGACAATGTTCGCAATAACATTTTCGTCAATGCGCGTTCAAATGCATCATCCGGTGGTAAGCACTATGGTGTGCATCTCAGCGTGGCAACATCCTTTACCATGAACTATAACTTGATTTATGCTTCAGGTACGGGGGCGGTGTTTGGTGGTGTAAACACAACGGATTACGCTAACCTTCCTTTATGGATAGCGGGTACTGTGTTCGATGATAACTCAGTTTCGGCTAACCCAAACTTCACCAGTCCAACAGCTGCAACTCCTGATCTTCATTTGAATCCTGCCGGAGGAAGCCCTGCGGAGTCAGCGGGTATTGTTATAAGTGGAGTAGAAGATGACTTCGATGCTACTTCTGTTAGAACAGGCTATCCACAAGTAGCGGTAAACGGTGGCGGCACTGCCCCTGACATGGGAGCAGATGAAACAGATGTTATTCCGATGGATGTAACAGCGCCTGTTGTATCCATCCCAACGGCTATCCCGACACAAACTACGGCTTGCGGAACAGAGTTGAGTATCACTGTAACGGCAACTGTAACTGATACAGATTCCGGTGTGGCATCGGGTTCTTTAGCTCCAACACTGTGGTGGAGATTGAGCACAGGGACTTATGCGGCTTTATTGCCTGCTTCAGTTTCAGGAAGCACTTATACTTATAACTTGACTATTACAGGTGCAGTAGCTGGTCAGACATATCAATACTATGTAGCCGCACAAGATGCAGCAGGTAATATTGGATACAGCCATCAGGATGGCTCTTCACCAGTTCATGCTGATGTTGCAACTTATCCTTCTACATTGAATGGAGCTCCGGCAACATTCAGTGTTGCCAACATTACTCCACTTAGCGGAACTGTTACGGTGGGTACCGGTGGTACTTATACTTCGCTCACCCAATTTGATGGATTGTTCAGTGCGATTAACGCAAATGGATTAACCGGTAACTTAAGAGTAGAGGTAATATCTAACACTACCGAAAATGGTAACCAACCATTGAATCAATGGGCGGAGTATTGTGGTACAGGTTATCGTGTTACGATTGCACCGTCAAGCGCTTCGGTAAAAACGTTGACTGGTTCGCTCTCGGGTATGGGAATGTTTAACATTAATGCTTTGAGAGTTACCATTGACGGCCGCTTTAGTGGTAGTGGTAATTATCTCAAGTTTGAAAACACATATGCAAGTAGCGGTGGTAGCGAGAACAGTGTATTCCGTTTTGGCTCCGGTACAGCGTTGGCTACTAGTGACACGCTTCGCTATTGCGATATCGTAGGTAATACGACTAAAGTTGCAGGCGGTGTCATTCACATGCATAATGTTTCTGGACTTGTTATCGAGAATAACTTGATACATGGTGGAGCATCCAACTGGGCTATGAATATCATTCGTGCTGATGGTGCAAGCAGCATTACTATCAAAAACAATGAAATCTATAACTTCCTTGGATGGAGTGGTGGCACAGGAACACGCTCTTATGGCATCCTTGTTCCTTCGGGCAATGGAAGCAACTGGAATATTATAGATAACAGTATCTATAACACGGGCATCAACGGTCAGAATGTACAAACAGGATTGGCCTTCAATCCGGGTGCATCATCGACCAACAACAACATTCGTAAAAACTGGATTGGTGGTAGTTCTGCACAATGCGGCACCGGTGGTTCGGTTACTTATTGGGGTAATAGCATTAGCCCATCAAGTACAGAGGTTCAGATAAAAGCCATTGAGACCAATTGTGGAACGGTATTGTTGGATAGCAATACTGTTACAAACATTCGGGTGCAGGGTTCTGATTACTCAAGTTTTATCGGGATGCACATATTAGGTAGCACCGCTGCAACCGTAACTAATAACGTGTTTGGAACCGGAACGGACGGTGAGCCAAGTGCTTCAAATCCGATACAAGTTGCAGGTGGCGGTTTGGTGGGTGGTTTTGCACCGGGTTATTTGTATGGTATATGGAATGTAAGTACTTCTACTACCAATGTGTTGTATGACAAAAACGACTTCTATAACCTGCAACAAACAGGGGCCTATATAGGAGGGCAAGTGTTTGGAATATGGCATGGAGGAGCCAGCCCGGCTGAGATAACCAATAACAGGTTTAAAGGACTGACTACGGCTGGTATTGATTATAACTCATTTACCATCCGATTAGAACCCACTACTTCAACAAGCGGTAACATCATCTCTTCTAACGTCATCACCACCCCAAGAATTGGTGCTGCTTATGTCAATCAAGCTGCATCAATTGGTATTTATGTAAATATTCTTGGTGGCAGAACAGTGAGTGGAACCATCAGCAATAATAGAATTAATGATGCGGTCAATCTTGAGAACAGTGGCTACATAGAAGGTATATACCTTAACACATGGAACGGCAACAGTTCGAGTAACGGTAACTGGAATATTCATAATAATATGATATACTTATCTAATCCTGGCGAGACATTGATCAGAACGGAGATAGATGGTATAGATATTCAAATGAATAGTTCATCCACAGTGAACCTTTATTACAACACAGTATGGATAGATGGATTCAACAGAGATAATACCGCGACCTTAGCTAATCCATCTGCTGCGTTCCTGAACATGCCCGGCCCATCAGGAGGTTATGGAACCATCAGTTTGAGAAATAATATCTTCATGAATACTCGCCAAGGAGGTAGTCCTAATTCCGACTCCTACCATGTGGCAATTTGGAGATCTACTGCCAGTGCAACGGGCTTCTCATCGGATAACAACTTATTCTTATATCGCACCGGGCATACTTATGGTCGCTTGGCTATATGGGGATTGAACGCTATGTACAATTTGTCTACTTGGCAGGGATTCACCGGCACAGATGCCAATACCGTTCATGCAGACTGGACAAGTGGTGCGTCTAGCTTCAGTGGTAATGATTTGAATCCGGCTGACTTGTTTACGCAAGCATTAGGTAGTTCCGATTTGCATATCGATCTTACCGATGGTCAAAGCTATCAGTTCATTTCAGATGAAGGAACTTCGGTTTCAGTAACTACAGACTTTGATGGTGATGCGCGTAATGGCTCTACTCCAGATATTGGAGCCGATGAGTTTGATGCATGTGCCGGACCTGTTGTAACCACACAACCTTCCAACCAAAGTATTTGTGAAGGCGCTAACGTACAATTTGTGGTTGCTAACAGCGGTCTTGCTCCATTCACTTATACATGGCAAGTGAACACGGGTAGTGGCTGGAATGACATTACTGCGGGTGCTCCATACAGTGGTATTAATAACGATACGCTTACCATTACGGCAGCCACCTCAACTTTGAATGGCTATCAATACCGAGTGAATGTTTTGAACGCTTGTGGTGAAGTAGATTCAGACTTTGCAACATTGACCATCAATGAAGCACCGGAGATTACGGCTTATAGCCCACCGGGCATGGTCAATAGCATTTGTGCCTTGAGCAATACAGGCTTTGGTGTTACAGCTACAGGAGCCACGGGATACGTATGGCAAGTATCCACCAATGGTGGTGGAGCTTGGGCTACAGTGACTAACGTGGCACCATATTCAGGTGCAACTACGGCCACATTGGCCATCAACAATACACCTGCTAACTTGCATGGTAATCTCTACCGTGTAATAGTGAGTGGCACATGTTCGCCTGCCGATACCTCTTCTAACATGACATTGAATGTTGGAGCGGTTTCAATAACTACTCAGCCCCTTGCAACAACCACCATTTGTGATGGCGCCAACGGAATCATATTTGTTGAAGCTACGGGTAATAACCTTTCTTATCAATGGGAACTGAATACCGGAAGCGGATGGAACAGCGTAACGAACGGTGGCGTTTATAGCGGTGCAACCAATGATACACTGTCTATCACCGGTGCTATTGCAACAATGAACGGCCATCAATACCGTGTCATCATAAATACCATTGCATGTACAGCATTGACATCTACCACATCAACGCTTAATGTACCGGCATCGCCTACTGCAAGTATCAGTGGAAGCACTACCGTTTGTCTTGGTGATGCAACCACGATTACTTTCAATGGAACTGCTAATGCAACAGTGACATACACCATCAATGGTGGAAGCAACCAAACTATCGTGCTTAACGGAAGTGGTTCAGCAACGTTGAATACAGGAGCCTTGTCGGTAGAAACTACTTATGCGCTCGTAAGTGTATTGAGTGGTTCATGTTCTTCAAGTGTAACGGGTTCTGCAGTGGTAAGCATTAACCCAACGGCCAATGTGAATATCTCTGCAACCAGCACCACCTTGTGTGCAGGCAATGGCACACAAGTTCAGTTTACAGATGGTCCTGCATTTGGGGAGTTAGCTTACACCATCAATGGTGGAGCCTCTCAATACCTCACGCTTAATGGAAGCGGAGCAGCAACTGTAAATACAGGAGTATTGTTTGCCAGCAGAACATACGCTCTGGTAAGTGTTGCAGATGAGTTCTGCGAAACAGAGCTTACCGGAAGTGTCACCGTTACGGTGGCACAAGAGCCGGAGGCATTTGCAGGCAATGATGTCAATGTATCCTGCGCTGCTACTTCGGTAAACCTTTCCGGTGCGACTGCGGATAATGCCGTTACCATTCTTTGGACTACCAGTGGAGATGGTACATTCAACAACGCAGGTATTGCCAATCCAACCTACACCTTCGGTGCGGGGGATGATGTAAGCGTTACACTTACCCTCACTGTTACTGGTGGTACCGGTTGCGGCAGTGCCAACGATGCCGTTACTATCAGCATTGCGCAGGCCACTTGGTATGCAGATACTGATGGTGATGGCTTTGGCGATCCTTCATCCACACCAAATTGTACGGGTGGAGTGGGTTATGCACAAAATAATACCGACTTCTGCGACACCAATGCGCAGTTAAATCCTGCAACAGGTTGGTTTGTGGATTTTGACAATGACGGCTACGGAAGTTATGTGCAAACCACAGGTGACATAGGTGCCGGTTGCAACACCAGCTTCAATATGCCGGGTGTTGGCCATTTGGTACTAGTTGGCAATGACTGCAATGATGGCAATGCCAACGTTCATCCTGGTGCAACAGAAATCTGCTGGAACGGAATAGACGATAACTGCGATGGTCAGCAAAACGAAGGTTGTGCTGCTATACCACCGCCTGCTAATGATAATCCTGCCTCAAACAATCCTAACCTGAGTTCGGTGAACAATGTTTATCCAAATTGTAATAGCATACAGGGAACCACAACAGGTGCCACTGTGAATGCCGCCACCGGCACGCGCGATGTTTGGTATCAGTTCACGGCTATTTCAAACGGGGTGAGCATACGCGTGAGCAGCACTCAGATTGATCCTGCTATTTACCTATACAACGCTACTGCCTCCGCGCAGCTTGCTGTTGAATCGGTAGTAACGGGCACGGGTACGGAGATATTGAACTTCGGAGGTTTGGTGGAAGGGCAGTCTTATCGCATTGCGGTATCATCAACCAACGCTTCGGATGGAACGTTCTCCATCTGTGCTATGCAATTGCGCAAACCTACTTGCGGAACAGCCGGGCCATATAGCCTTTGTACTGCTTTCAAATCATCCAATACCGGAGCGGCTACTACTACGTATTCGTTCACCCTTGGAGCGACTACGACCTCCACAACCACCGCTGGTTCGGTTACGCTTGGTCAGTCATCGCTTCAATTGCAGTATGGTAATACATACGATGTTGGTTTGATAGCCAATTATGTTTTGGCCGATGGTAATGGTCTTTCTGAAACGGTGAACGTGCCTAATGCTGCAGCATGTTCTATAGCGCTCACCGATCATCCATTTTTGGAGGTTAGGAGCAATCAGCGTTGCAATACGGGTGCGTTGCTTTACCGCACTTCTTATTTGCTGGCCACGCCAATAGGTTCAGCCCTTTGTGGAGCCACGGGTTATCGTGTAGAGTTTACTCCTGTTAGCAATTGTGCGGGTGCCAATCCGCAGAACGGACAGACATTCTCAAAAACGATTACATCGGCATCTGCCTCCATTTCGTTGAGCTATGCCTTCAACCATCTCACACCGGCAGGCAGTTACCCTGCAACAGGTTATTGGTTGGTTCGTTGGAAGCCAAGGTTTGGCAGTGCAGAGGGAGAATACGGTCCTGCCCACGTAATAGCGGTAGCGGCAACGGCACCTGCTTCCGGTATGGCGTTAGCACCTGAGCAAGAGATGAATGGCCTTGTAAATACTAACAGTATAGAGGCCAATCTTTACCCTAACCCTAACAACGGGGAGATGGTGAACTTGAATATGATGGGTATTACTACACCGGATGTTTATGTTAGAATCATGGACGCTATGGGCCGAGTGGTTTATAGCAACCGCTATACGGTAGAAGGTTCATTGAACACCTCGGTGAATTTCACCAAGCCATTGGCCGGAGGCTTGTACATGGTAGAATTTACCACAGGCAATGAGGTAGTGACTCAAAGAATGGTGGTGGCTAGGTAATTACAAATCGAATAATCTTAGAATGAAAACCCCAAAGAGGATATCCTCTTCGGGGTTTTCGATTTTTATGGCTCAGCGCCATTAATTATGACCGCGTAAGCGTAATTCGATGTGGTAACCAGAGATACACTTTAGTTAATCAGCTGATTATTAGCAGTAAATCTTGTGTGGGGGTGCGTTGCCCCACATAATGTGCATGGTCACTCCACATAATGTTCATGGTCACTCCACATAATGTTCATGGTTGCCCTACATAATGTTCATGGTCCCTCCACATAATGTTCATGGTTGCCCCACATAATGTTCATGGTCACTCCACATAATGTGCATGGTTGCCCCACATAATGTTCATGGTTGCCCCACATAATGTTCATGGTCACTCCACATAATGTTCAAGGTCACTCCACATAATGTTCATGGTTGCCCCACATAATGTTCAAGGTCACTCCACATAATGTTCATGGTTGCCCCACATAATGTTCATCGGAGTCGCTGAGCAGGTTATAACCTTCACTTTTAGAGGGTGTTATGCTCATTTGGTGTAGCGCAGGAGATGTTCATACTAGGCCGTTATTATCCCGCTGGTCGTTGGTAGTGTTGATATGGCTGTGAGCGGTTTGTTAATAACTGATTCACAGCTTTTTCCTACATTTGCAGGCTGTTCTTTTTGAACTGGAACGGTAAACAATTATCTATATAATAACTCACTCTGTTATGCACGCTTGCGCCCTTGCCTATGCGGCTTTGATTAACCGCGCTGACGCCTACTGTATCAGCCAACTTTCATATAACAACACGGTAATAGATTATTAACCCATATTGCAAATGCGCAAGCTCACCTTTGCGCGCCCCAAAAGGAAACAACAAACTATTTTATATAATGTACCCAAACATGAAAACAGTTTTATCTCTGCGAACGATTAAAGGCTTGTATGTTGCAATTATTTGCGCATTCAGTATTTTGATTCCACAATTGATGGATGCCCAACCTTGGACCTATAATTTTGGAACAGGAACGGGAACTCATCCTACAAATAGTAACAGTACATCTTTTTTCACTGGGACTCCATCGGGTGGAGGAACTTACCGTGTTAGAACAGGATCAGGTGGTGGTACTATAGTACTTGCAAATCCTGGAACGGCTCTTGGAACTGATACTGAATTGCAACTTCAATCTACTACAGGGACTTCTACGAATAAATTTGCTGTTTACGATTGGGGTAGCCCAAGTTCCGTGGGCTATCTTAAAGCAAAGATTCGTACAACCTCTACTGGGGCTGGTAACTTGAATATTTCATACGGAATTAATACCATAGGAAGTGATAACAACGGTTATACCGGACATTACAATAATTCTGTTGCCTCGCTTCGAGTGGTTTATTCAGCAGGTAGCCTTTCAGTAGTTTCGAGAAGAACCTCTGGAGCAGATAATAATATTACCAGTTCAGGTATTGTCAAAGATGGAAATAATGATATCGAGATTTATGTTAACAATGCATCCTCAAGTACATCGTACACAAGGTCGGGAAGCAATTCGTTAAATGCTCAAAGTTGGGATTTATGGATTGATGGTACTAAGCTTTCTCCATCTGGTGGTTGGGCGAGAGCGGGTACCTTATCCTCCGGAGTGAACATGACCGGTTTTGGCTTCTTCGCAGAAAGTAGTGCCGGTAACGCAGCATTCTTTTATATAGATGACTTAGAATATTCCAATGCTCTACCAACAACACCAACCTACACCGTAACTTATAACGGCAATACCAATACCGGTGGAACAGCTCCGGTTGATGGAAGCAGCCCATACATTTCAGGTGCAACTGTAACGGTGTTGGGTCAAGGTACCTTGGTAAAGTCGGGTTATAATTTTGTTGACTGGGATACTCAAGCTGATGGTTCTGGTACCAATTACTCTCCCGCTGCCACCTTCTCTATGCCTGCGGCAAATACTACGTTGTATGCTCAATGGACTCCTTCAGCTACACCTACTTTAACTGCGGGCTCACTTTCTTCATTTGGCAACGTTTGTATCAATACCACATCAACGGAGCATTCTTTCACGCTATCGGGTTCTAACCTGGATGGTTCTAACGTGACCATCAGCGGCAATGCCGCCTATACGTTTGCTACTTCTTCGGGTGGTTCTTTTTCTAATCCACTTACGTTGACAGCATATAACGGGACCACTCCCGGAACTATTTATGTATTGTTCAATCCTACCAGCGCTACTTCTTATGATGGTACTATCACCATTAGCGGTGGTGCCGACCCTGATGGCACTACAACAACGGTATCCGGCAGCGGAACCAATGGAACGGTGGCTGTCACCACGGTAGCGGCTACGTCTATTACAACAACGGGCGCATCATCAGGTGGTAATACGTTGAGCACTACGTGTGGAACAATTAATGCTAAGGGCGTGGTTTGGGGAACCTCTGCTAACCCAACGGTTCCTTCTGCTAACTCTACCAATGATGGCTCCGGCACCGGTGATTATACCAGCACGATCACTGGTCTTACAGCGAATACATTATATAACTACCGCGCTTATGCTACGAACAGCAATGCTGTTACTAACTACGGTAGCAATTTGACTTTTACAACCGTATCGCTTCCGGCTACGGCAGCGACTGCTAATACACCAACTTCCAATGGCTTTACCGCTGCGTGGACAGCACCAACGGGACAAGGTGCAGCAGCTATAACTTATACGGTTCAAATATTCTCTGATGCGGGTTTGACCGCTCAAGTAGGGGGTGATATTACCGGAATTTCAGGCACCTCAACGGTGATTAATACCCTTAGCCCAACAACAACTTATTACTATCGTGTAGCTGTAGTGAATGGCGGTGGTACAAGCACGTGGGCAAACTATACAACTGGGATTACTACACTTGTAGGACCTTGCTTCTCTGAAGATTTTGCGTCTATTGTTACTGGAAATAGCACAAGTACAGGGGGCTCAAGTACTGCATGGGGTGGTAATACTAATTTTCCTACTGGAGTGCAGGCATTTCAAGCGGGTGGTGCAGTAAGGATAGGCTCCGGCTCTGCATCGGGCTCTATTACTTCTATGGCCTTAACCGGTGTTAGTGGTGATGTGGCGGTTCATTTTGATGTAAAAGGATGGACAACGGTGGAAGGCACAGGAATAAACGTAACTCTAAATGGTATTACAGAACTTGTTACATACACAGCTGTTATGGCAGGCAGCTTCGAGGCCAAGACGGTGAACTTTACAAGTGTTCCGGCAGGTTCTACCTTGATAATCGCAACGGCAGGAGCTTCTGGGGCAAGAAGAGCATTTATTGATAATATTCAATTGTTCTGTACGCCATTGGCGCCTGAACCGGAGATTTCCATCAGCGGTAACTCCAACCCAATTACCAATGGAGATGCCACGCCATCACTTACAGACCATACAGGGTTTGGCAATGCCGATGTTACCGGTGGTACAGTGGTAAGAACATATACCATCTTCAACAATGGAACAGCAGACTTGGTATTGAATGGCTCGCCTGCACTGGTGAACATCACTGGTTCTTCTGACTTTACATTGACCAGCGCACCAAGTACACCTGTACTTGCCGGTCAGTCAACGAGCTTCCAGATAACTTTCGATCCATCTTCTACCGGATTGAAAACAGCAACGCTTACCATTCCGAACAACGATGTGAGTTATTCTTTCTCTATAGAAGGAACGGGTGTGAACAACGCCAACTCCGATATCATCGCCAACGGTTCGTTTCCTTATTCTTCTAATATTGATTACACGGAAGACCAAGCCGCTACAATCACTAGTACCACTCACAGTCTTGGAGTGTTTGGTTTCACTATACGTGATGGTGGTGCATCAGCAGCTGACACGGATGGTCTTGGTACAGAATTGAACGCGATTACCTTCAACGCAGTGGGTATTGCTAACATCCGCAGTGCGGCTTTGTTTGATGGCAACACGATGGTGAACAATGCACCAACCATCAACGTAGGTGGTGGTACTATTGCTTTCTCCGGCTTAAGCGGAAGTGCAGTAACAGCCAATAACAACGCTACAAAAAATCTTACACTTCGCATCTCTTACCTTACAACGGTAACGGATAACGAACAACTTTCATTCACCATTGCGGCTGCTACGGCATCTCCTTCGGGTTCTGTGTTTGCAATAGGCAATGCAGGTGGTGCGGTATCGAGCACCACTGGCGATAGAAATAGAATAGAAGTAACAGCGGATAGAATTGGTTTCGTACAACAACCAACCGATACTGGAATCAGCGGTACGATGTCTCCGGCTGTTACCGTAGAAGGAAAAGATGTGAACAATAACCGTGACTTGGATTATACCGGAAGCATCAGCATTACCTCAACCGGAACACTGACAGGTTCACCGGTGGCTTCGAGTGCAACGAGTGGCTTGGCTTCTTTTGGTTCATTGGTTCATACCGTATCTGAGACCGGCAGACAATTGACGGCTACCTCTACAGGATTGGCCTTTTCAAATACGGCTACAAGTTCGTTGTTCGACATTACTTCCATAGCTTATGTTAATGGTGACTATCGTACAATAGGTAGTGGTTCCTGGGTAAGCAACAGTGCCTCACCGGCTATTTGGGAAAGACTTGTTGCAGGTGTTTGGACGGCCAATAACTCTCCTGCTTATAACTCTGCCAATGCCATTTATGTTCAGAATGGTAATACCATTTCCTCTGGTGGTTCGTTTGGAACAAGCGTAACCTTGAACATTATGTCAGGTGGAACATTTAGCTGTGGTCATTCATCAACTGCAGCTTCTATTCATGTTTATGATGGCGGTGTGTTGAATATTAACGCCAGTCTTACAGTTGCTTCAGGCGGAACATTTGAAGTGGATGATAATGGAACGGTGAATGCGAACTTCGCATACAGCAATCCAACGACTTCTATTTGGCAAGGAACGGAAAACTTCCATCCTAATTCCAACTTGGTTATTCAAAACTGGAACGATGCACAAGCATTGTTCACTACAGCGAATATCACTGCAAATACTTACAACAGTTTTAGTGCAGCCTTTGGTAATATCAACGTTAACAGTTCAGTACTTGGTGGTAACTGGGTGATGTTGTCTTCCGCAACAAGCGTCAACCTTTGTCATGGTAACTTTACGTTGACCAATGCAAACGGTAATACCGTTCGTATAGGCAGCTCAGGTGTTAATACCATCATTGGAGGAAACCTTGTAAAGAATGCTACTAGCACCCTTGACTTCTGCAACAGTGGTACTAGCTCAGTAACTGTAAACGGAACCACTACCGTGAATGCGGGTACACTGCGTGTCCAATCTAATACGGGAGGAACAACTACTGTGAACTTCAATGGCAATGTATCGCTTGCCGGAACAAGTACGCTTTATATCAATCAGAATAGTGGCTCTTCCGTTGTTAATGTAAATATGCACGGTGATTTTACCGCAGTTTCCGGAACAACTATCACTAACACTGATACGGACGGTTCGTTTATCAACTTCAATGGTACTGCTCTTCAATCCATCAACTCTGCCGTTCCTTTTGGCGGAGGCATTGGAATCAATATTGCAAGCGGAGCTAATGTTCAATTGGTAGGCAACAACCTTCAGTTGAATGGTGGTTCTCGTTTCACTGTACAGACTGGTGGAACGTTCAATTTCAACTTCGCCAATGATGGTACAACTGCATTGCTTGTTACGCAGCCAGGTTCTCCAAGTGGAACCAACACTTTTGCTTCCGAGCAAGCAAGTACGTTGAAGATAACTTCTCCTGATGGAATTGTGGCAACGGTTACTGCTAACCTTGGTAACGTGCAACTTCCTGTTTCCAATAAAACATTTAATAACACAGCTACATTCCATTATATAGGTAAAGCCAACCAAGTAATGGGTAATGCCATTTCAACGGGCTCAAATGGTAAGGTTGTTATAGTTGAATTGAATAGCGATGCTCTCACTTTAACACCATCTAATAATATTCAGATTAGTAGCGGCACCACGGTGGATGTGATCGGAGGCGGAAGATTGGATATTCGTCAGGGGATCTTTGTAGAAACGCCAACTACTATGGTTAGTGGAAGCGGTCGCCTTGTAATGACCGATGGTACTTTCCGCAGTTCTGTTCTTTCTACAACGCTTCCACAACTGAGTGGCTATTCTACCTACTCGCTTACCGGTGGAACGGTAGAACTCAACGGAAATGGAGACCAAGTTTTATCGGGTCAGCCCAATGGAGGATATTTTAATTTGGCGGTGACCAACGCAGGAAATAAAACAATCACCTCAGGATTTGTGATTGCCAATAATCTCAATATTACTGCGGGCACACTTGATTTTGCTAATAATTCAGTGGACGGTAATGCCGGTATTACTATGACAGGTGGCCGCTTGCGTACATCAAGAGTTAGTGCCTCATTGCCTGAGTTGGATGGTATTGCTACTCCTTATAGTTTAACAGGAGGAACCATTGAGCTTTATGGAACAAGTGCTACTCAGCAACACTCTTTGAGAACAAGATATGGTTCGCCAAGTCAACCAATAAGCTTCTTCAATGTTGATCTTAATGCTTCGGCAGCCAATGTGCAAGCCGGTTCTGATGGTGCAAATATTGTAGCCAGCACAGGTGGTGGATTCAGTGTTCAAGGAACGTTCAATGTGAATTCACCGGCATGTTTCCGTCTTTCTTCTACGCATATCGTTACAGGTAGTGGTTCATTTAATGTAAATGCAGGGGCTACGTTGAAGTATGGCGGAACGATAGATGCCTCAGGTGCAACAGGCAATGTTCAGACTTCGGTTAGGAACTTCTCTTCATCAGCATCTTATGGTTTTGTAGGGAACTCTTCTCCACAAGTTGCAGGTACAGGTTTACCGACTTCAGTTGTGAATCTGTATATGGATAAAGCAGACCCGAGTAACCTTGTTCAAATTGGTGCTGACATTACCGTAAATGGTACGCTTCAAGTTTATAATGGTATAGCATCATTGGGCAGCAATAAGGTGATAATTCCTGCTACCGGTTCTATTTCCGGTGCAAGTGCATTAACGGGTTGGGTGAATGGTGCGCTGCAAAGACACGTTGCCGCAAGTACTACAAACAGAACATTTGAAATTGGAACCGCGGGTACCTACTTGCCAGTTGATATTGACTATAGCAACGTTACAGTTGCAGGTAACATGACCGTTAGTATGAATACGCCTGATCACCCACAAATAGCTTCTGCCACTACGTTAAATGCCAATATGAGTATCAACCGTTACTGGAATATTACTCAAACCGGTATTACAATGGATAGCTATAGCCCAACATTGTCATTTGCTTCTTTTGATAAAGACGCAGGTGTGAGTTCGGGTCTTTTAAACGCAGGACTTTATAATGGTATAACATGGTCTTATCCGGTGATTGGAGTTCGCACTGCCTCTACAACTCAAGCGTTGAATGTTACTAGCAATGGTGCTTTCGTTTTGGCTCACAGCAATACACCACCACCAATTAATGACAGCCCTGCGCCAAACAATCCGAACTTGTCATCCAGCAATTATGTTTATCCTAACTGTATAGGTTTGGAAGGGACTACGGTAGGTGCTACGGTAAATGCGTCCACCGGTGAGCGTGACGTATGGTATCAATTCACTGCTATTTCCAATGGCGTAAGCATTAAAGTGAGCAGCGCAGCCATCAATGCTAAGGTCTATCTCTTCAATGAAGCAGCCACGGTGGTATTGAGTTCAGAGGATTTGACCAGTAGTGGTAATGAGATATTGAATTTTGGTGGCTTGACAGCAGGTGTCAATTACCGAATAGCCGTGTCATCTGTTGGCGAAACAGATGGTACGTTCACATTGTGTGTTCAGCAATTGCGTTCACCCAATTGTGGCACACTTCCACCATATGGTTTGTGCAGTGCCTTCAAATCTTCGGTTACAGGTGCTACCACCACTACTTACAGCTTTACACAAGGAATGACAACTACTACTGTTACAAGTGCAAATCCAATTACCCTTGGTCAAACATCTTTGCAGCTTGCTTATGGCGGAACTTATCAAGTAGGACTCACGGCTAACTATGTTTTGCAGAATGGCTTGGGTCAAAATGAGACAATTCAGGTAAGCAACGCTGCCGCGTGCAGCATTACGTTAGATGCGCATCCTGCAATAGAAACTAAGAGCATTCAGCGTTGTGCAAATGGTGCAGTACTTTATCGCACTTCTTACCTTCAGGCACTTCCTGTAGGAGCCACAATTTGCGGTGTGACGGGTTATCGTGTAGAGTTTACACCGGTGAGCAATTGCGCTGGAGACAATCCGCAAAATTTGGAAACGTTCAGCAAAACAATTACTTCTCCAACAGCTTCTATCTCCCTTAACTATGTATTCAGCGATCTTGCGCCATTGGCCAATTATCCTCATATCGGCTATTGGTCAGTTCGTTGGAGACCAAGGTTTGGAGCCTTAGAGGGTAACTATGGTAATGCACACATTATAGCGGTAAATGGAACATCCATTACTCCTCCCGGAATGTCAATTGAATCAAGTGACGAGTCAAACGGCTTGATGAATAACTCACACATTGAGGCGTCTATTTATCCAAACCCGAATAATGGAGATATGGTTAACCTGAACATGACAGGCATTACAACTCCGGATGTCTTCGTTAGAATTATGGATGGCATGGGCAAAGTGGTGTTTACTAATCGTTACACGGTGGATGACTCGCTTAATACACTTGTTTCGTTCAACAAGTCGCTTGCCGCTGGTCTTTATATGGTAGAGTTCACTACCGGTAATGAGGTAATAACTCAACGTATGATGGTAGCGAAATAATTCGGTATTTTAATAGGATTTGATAGTTTTAAAAGCCCGAAGAATTTCTTCGGGCTTTTTGTTTTTCTTGTTGACCTTCTTTGTCCGGTCGTTTACCGACCCTATTGCGTTCCATGTATTCATTCGTTTAGTTTTGCCAGCCTATCATGAAGTGTACCATCACCAGTGTGCTTGAGGAACATTGCATCAACGGCAAACCGGTTGGTGCGTTAGGTTATCCTACCATTGAGATAGTTCAAGTTCTAGATTCTAATAAGGCCTATGCATGGAGTTCATTTGTCAAAGACGATAATTCCTTTTTGAGCTTGTCTTATCTGCAGTCAATGGAAGAAGCCAATGGTAATGAGTTGGAGTTGCGTTATGCACTGTTTTCAAAAGGTGAAAAACTGGTCGGAGTAGCAGCATTTCAGATAACGCACTTCGCTACCTCGGCAGACGCTTATACCAACCCGGTAATGGGTTTTCTGCATCAGTCTGTGCAGTATTTAAAGTTAGGCCATGTGCACAACATTCTTATTTGCGGTAATGCTATTGCAACCGGAGAACATGGTTTTTTATTTAACCAAGAGATTGAAGTGGTTGATCAGGCCAAGATGCTGGTTCAAGCCATGAACAAAATAGCGGAAGAAGAAAAAAACAAAGGGAAGCGTATCTGTGCCATGGTCGTAAAAGATTTTTATCCGCAATCGGAACAGTTGCCGTTAGAGTTCAAAAAATTTGGCTTCAAATCATTTCGCGTTGATCATAACATGGTGCTTCCATTACCGGATGAATGGAAAACCTTTGATGATTATTTGAATGCGCTTGTTACCAAGTTTCGGACAAAAGCAAAAGCGGCACTTAATAAATCGGCATCGCTTGTCATAGAGAAGCAAACTTCAGAAAGTATTATTCCACTTATCCCCACACTTCAGAAGTTGTATGAGAACGTTCACTACAAAGCTGATTTTCGCTTGGGCAAAATGAATTTGGAAGCGCTGCCTTTATTGCTTGAGCAAATGCCCGAGGATTTTTTTGTTACTACCTACTCTCTAAACAATGAAGTGGTTGGCTTTCTTACGGCTATGCGCTGTGGCGATTCGTTGGAGGCACATATCATCGGAATAGACTACACCTTCAATAAAGATTATGCTATATATCAGCGTGTTCTGTATGACTACGTGGCGCTGGGCATTTCATTGCGCTGCAACCGCTTGGTACTCGGAAGAACGGCTGCGGAGATAAAGTCAACCATCGGAGCTTTTCCTGTGGACTTGACTTGTGCTATTCTTCATCAACGAACGATATCCAATGCGTTGCTAAAGATGATATTGCACTATGTTGGTCCATCTCAGTATGAACATCGTCAACCCTACAAAGTGGAGGCACTAAAGCGCGCAGAGGAGTTAGCAGTATATTAAAAATCATTCTTAAAATCCGAACATGCCGCCCACACGAATAATCGGATTGGAGTAAGGTGAGTTTGGGTTTTGAATCAAATCATAGAGCAGCATAAAACTTATTCCGAAGCCATTGCCGGTGCTTTGATAACCTGCACCAACCAACCAAACCGGGGCATTCGCGTTATAGGATTCACCATTGGGTGCGCGCAGATTCATGGTGAGGTATTCGTATTCGGTATGAAGTATAACGTTTTTAAGGACATACGCACGGCTCCAAACACTTGCTCCATAAACATTCTGAGTATAACCACGACTTCCTGCATAGATGTAATTAAGACCAACACCGTTCACCCACCAGTCAGTTGTTTTGTAGCCCACCATCGGATTGATTTGAAAGTAAGAGACTGAGCCAAAGGAACCGCCAAGGTTTCCTCCAAAAACTAATCGGTCCTTAAATGGTGTCTTTATTTCCGATGGGTCTTTCTTTTTGTCTGTTTCTACATAATCCTCTTCAGTGGTGTGCTGTGCCATAGAGAATAGAGATACAAAGGCCAGTAATGAGGTGAAGAGTGTTTTTTTTAGAGACATCATTTATTGCTGTATGACTTCTACGCCAGCAGGCGCGTTTTATTTTGTATGCTAACAGTGCACGGCAAATCTCCACCAATTTCTCCATCTTTTTCCATTTTCCAATCACCCGATAGTTGCAGTTGCTTGGTGGTTATATAATGCACTTGTGGATGAATTATCTTAATACCTCTGCGCAGTTTAGAGAGCTGCTTTAAGTAATCCCAAATACTCACATTGCCGATAACAATGATATTAAGAAAATCATCTGTTAAGTCGGCATCCGGTGCTATGGCAATGCCACTCCCAAAATATCTTCCGTTGGAGCATGCAATTAATAGTGTCTTTTCGTCCCATTCGAAATTTGCAGTCTTCAAACTAATCTTTCTTTTTTTGTACCTGATAAAGCACTCAAGAATGGCCCAACCAAAACGAACATTGCCATTGAGAAAATTAGGCATTTTCGAGACCCTTTCTACCACATCGGCACTTATTCCTGTGCTTGCTTCATTCAAGAAGTATTCGATGTGGCCGTTAGCATGAGTAATGGTTCCCACATCGACTTCGACAAATCGTTTTTTATGCAGACGGTTGAACAAGTCCTCAACCGATTTTCTTTTCCAATTAAACGATCGAGAAAAATCATTTCCGGAGCCATGTGGCAAGAGGCCGAGGGCAGGAGACGGTTTTTCAGGGTTTTCTCGCTTAAATATCATAAGGCCATTGAGAGCTTCATTAAGCAAGCCGTCTCCACCCACTACAACAAAGAGGTCCGCTTTGTCGGCATTTTCATAGGCAATCTGTTTTCCGGAACCACAATTTGTTGTAAAAAGGTAGAAGAACTGTAAGTCGCTAGAAAGAAACTTGTTTAGCTCCGATGGCAGTTTCCTTACCCCGCGCTTGGCTCCATGTAGTATAAAGATGACCCTCATATAGTGCCTCAAAAGAAGGAAACAATTCCGTGTTGTGAATAAAAGCATCGAAAAAGGTTTTATTCGGAATTTTCAGAGGGTTTGGTTTTCTAAGTTTGCACCGATTTGGGCTATTTGTTTCAGTCCTGATCAGCGGGGGAAATTTTGGAATAACACAATGAGTGAAACAATTAAAAAAGCAATCATCGGTAAACCGTCACAATTACTAGAGTCGCTCACCGAGTCGGCCACATTAGCCATGGCTCGTATCAGTCGTGAGTTGGCTCAACAAGGAAAAGACATAGTAAGCCTTTCGCTGGGCGAGCCAGATTTCGATACGCCTGATTTTATAAAACAGGCAGCTAACGAGGCAATGCAAAAGAACATTACGCATTACCCTCCTGTGAATGGAATCTTGGAAGTACGTCAGGCCATTGCCAAGAAGTTTGAACGCGACAATGGCCTGAGCTACAAGGCCGATCAAATAGTGATTTCAACAGGTGCCAAGCAAGCCATTGCAAATGCAGTATATGCGCTGGTAAACGTTGGAGATGAGGTTATCATGCCAAGTCCGTTTTGGGTGAGTTATGCTGAGTTGGTGAAAATGGCGGGCGGTATTCCCGTTTTGATAAATGCCACGGTGGAGAATGATTTTAAAATCACTCCCGGCCAATTGCGTGAAGCCATCAACGAAAAGACCAAACTTATCATCTATAGTTCTCCGTGCAATCCGACCGGTTCTGTCTATTCAAGACAAGAGTTGGAAGCATTCGCAGAGATTATTGAGTCAAAAGAAGAACTCTATGTTATCAGTGATGAAATCTATGAACTGATCAATTTCACAGGTGGTAAAACAGAAAGTATTGCTTCCGTTGGCGGAATGATGGATAGAACAATTACTGTAAATGGTGTATCCAAAGCATTTGCTATGACGGGTTGGAGAATAGGATACATAGGCGCACCAAAATGGATTGCCGATGCATGTAACAAGATGCAAGGTCAGATAACAAGTGGGGCTAATAGTATTGCGCAAATGGCTGCAAAAGCTGCGGTGGAAGCAGATCCATCCGTAGTGAAACCCATGATAGACGTTTTCAAAAAGCGTAGAGATTTGGTGTATGAGTTGCTTAGTGAAATACCGGATATCAAAGTCAACCTTCCTGAAGGCGCGTTTTATTTCTTTCCGGATGTTTCGGCTTACTTTGGTAAATCAGATGGCGAAACGACTATAAAAAATGGTTCTGACCTTTCCATGTATCTATTGCAAAAAGAATTGGTTGCAGTAGTTGCAGGTGGAGCATTTGGGGATGACAATTGCATTCGTATCTCTTATGCGGCATCAGAAGAGGTATTGAAAAAGGCCATTGCAAGAATTAAAACAGGTCTTTCTAAACTCAAATAATACTAAGACATCAGGATAAGTGAAATGACAAAGAGCGAACTGGAAATACTCTTTCAAAAATTCAATTCATTGACGGCCTTGGTCATTGGTGATGTGATGATAGATGCTTATTACTGGGGCAAAGTTGAACGCATTTCACCCGAAGCACCGGTGCCGGTAGTGCAAGTGCAAAAGCGCGAAAACCGTTTAGGTGGTGCTGCTAACGTTGCACTGAATGTAAAGAGCTTAGGAGCAAAGGCCATTATATGCTCTGTTGTTGGAGATGGAAGTAAGGGCGATATTTTTCGCGCTACACTAAAGGAGAATAATTTTTCAACCGAAGGAATCATTGATTCCAACGAAAGAATGACAACCGTAAAAACGCGTGTTATAAGTCAAGGACATCACTTGCTGCGCGTGGATGAGGAGATAACTACTCCACTGAACAAAACCGATGAACGCCATTTGCTCAATTGCATTAAGAATATTCTAGACAGGCAAAAAGTGGATGTCATCATTTTTGAAGATTACAACAAAGGTGTGCTCACTGAAAATGTCATCAAAACCGTAATTGACATTGCGGTTGCAAAGAATATCCCAACTACAGTTGACCCTAAGAAGGACAATTTCTTCGCTTATGAAAAGGTGACGTTATTCAAACCAAACCTCAAAGAACTGCGTGAAGGTTTACGCGTGGACTTCGATAAAAACGATACCGGCTTATTACAAAAGGCCATGAATGATTTGCAAGAGAAGTTAGGCAATGAAATCACAATGGTCACCTTATCTGAGCTTGGCATCATGACTAAAGGCAAAAATGGTTTTGTACATGAAGCAGCCCACGAACGCAAAATACTTGACGTGAGTGGAGCAGGGGATACCGTTATCAGTGTAGCCTCATTGGCTTTGGCCGGGGGCGCAAATGCAGCGGTTGCGGCACAGTTAGCCAATCTTGCAGGTGGATTGGTGTGCGAAAAAGTTGGAGTTGTTTCTATAGACAAAGAAGTGCTTTTGAAAGAAGCCAATCTTCACATTACTGCTAAATCATAATTTTCTTAGATTAAATATTGGAAAACGTAAAACCGTATAGTGCCTCCGGTGAGAAGAAGGAACAAGTGGCCGAAATGTTCAACAACATCTCGCATCGTTACGATTTTCTCAATCACTTTTTTTCATTGGGTATCGATGTGCTTTGGCGTAAAAAGGCCATTCGTATTCTTAAGAAGGAAAATCCTAAACGCATACTGGATGTAGCGACAGGTACGGCCGACTTTGCCTTGGAAGCTTTTCGCATGAACTTACCTGCGGATAAAATTGTAGGTATTGACATCAGCGAAGGCATGCTGGAGGTCGGTCGTAAAAAAGTAGCTGCAAAGAATTTATCCGAGAAGATAGAATTACTCGTTGCAGATTCTGAAAACCTTCCGTTTGAAGACAATTCGTTTGATGCATTCACCGTGGCTTTCGGAGTGCGCAATTTTCAAAACCTTGAAAAAGGAATGTCTGATATGTTGCGTGTGTTGAAGCCCGGTTCAACGGGCATTGTATTGGAGTTTTCCAAACCAAAAGCGTTCCCTTTCAAACAGCTTTTCCATTTTTATTTTAGGTATATCATGCCGTTGATTGGACGTCTTGTTTCCAAAGATCATCGTGCATATACCTACTTGCCTGAGTCGGTGCAGGCGTTTCCATCAGGAAATGATTTTCTTGAAGTGATGAATAAGTTAGGCTATCGTGATACGAAGTGCATTTCACTTACCGGTGGTATTGCTTCTATTTATCTTGGTCGCAAATGAAAGTTTACCCGTCTGAACTGACAGGTTCTGTTGCTGCTCCGGGCAGCAAGAGTGCAGCACAGCGCATGGTGGCTTGTGCATTGCTTGCACGCGGGGAAAGTGTTCTCTCCGAATTTCCGGATAGCGATGATTGCATAGCATCGCTCAACATTGCTCAATCGCTAGGCGCAATTGTGAAGCAGAAGGGAAAAGAAGTGACCATTAAAGGCGGCTTTCCTGATTCTTTTCGTTCCGGTATTCGCAATCCTGAAAAGGAAATACGTTGTGGTGAATCGGGTTTGTCCTCAAGGATGTTCACGCCAATAGTTGCGTTGAGTGACGAAGCGATTACTGTGAACGGCCAAGGCACGTTATTGAAACGCACCTTCGCTGACTACGAAACTATCTTGCCTGCGTTAGGCGCTTCGTGCGAAACCAATGAAGGTCTTTTGCCCTTAACTGTAAAAGGCCCGCTGAAAGGTGGCGAGCTTACGATGGATGGAAGCTTGTCTTCGCAATTTCTGACGGGCTTGCTGACTGCGCTGCCACGAGCAAACAATGCTTCTGTGTTGCACGTCAACAATCTTAGCAGTAAGCCTTATATAGAAATGACGTTGCAAATTCTTGAGCGTTTCGGAGTGAAAGTAGCTCAAGAGAATTTCGAAACATTTCAAATCAACCCCACGCCTTATAAGCCACAGAACCTAGTTGTTCCAGGGGATTGGAGTGGCGCATCGTTTTTATTGGTGGCCGGTGCTTTATGCGCAGAGGAGGGCATTACGATCACCAACCTCACCACTGATATTGCCCAAGCAGATGCGGCCATGCTTGATGTGTTGAAATCAGCGGGTGTTCATTATCTGCAAAAGAAGGACAGTGTTTTTGTAAGAACTTCTGAAGTGAAAGCGTTTGAATTTGATGCCAGCGATTGTCCTGATTTGTTTCCACCTATTGTGGCATTAGCCGCTTTTGCTGATGGTGTAAGTACCATACATGGCGCTAAACGATTGGTGCATAAAGAAAGCAACAGAGCAAAAACATTGCAACAAGAATTTGCTAAGGCCAACATCCGCATCACCTTGCGCGAGGATGAGATGAAAGTATATCCTGCATCGGTGCGGCCTGCCGTTATCAACTCGCACAGCGACCACCGCATTGCGATGGCTGCTGCATTGCTGGGCTTGGCAGGCGATAGAATCACCATTCGCGGTGCGGAGTGCGTGGCAAAATCTTTCCCCAATTTCTTTGAAACGATTAAACAACTCAACGGTAAGGTTTATTCATAGCGCATGAAGACAAACCCAGCATATCGCGTTTGGTTTGTCACTCTCTTGGCATTGCTTTCATTGTTGGCTTGCGGTGCAGAAACTAAGAAGGAAGTTTATTGGTCCATGGTAGGTGAGCCTCTCTCAAAGTGGCAGCGCACTAGGGAAGGAGCGATAGTGAATGGCGACTCTTCGCTCTACAGAAGTGGTTCTGCTTGGGAGTGGACATGGGATGCAAGTCTTCCGGCTGAGATGGAAAATATGTGCTGGATGGCACCCGATACCATGCAGTTTGAATTGCTGCTGAATGGTAAGTCCATTGTTCGGCACAAAGATTTTTATCTGTGGCCTTGTTCTTTTTCTAAAGATGAAATCGTTGTTTATTCCAATACCTGCGCTTTGCGCCCATTTGTAATTGATACGGCTCTTTTCAAAAAGAGCATGAAGCCCACAGGCAATAAGCTGTTGTTGAAGATTGCAAGAAGTGGCTGCGATGATTCGTTTGCTAATGATTGTGGTCTATTCATTTCTTCTACCATAAAAAGCGCAACGAATAAGCCAATCATCGGCTCAAAGAAATATGTGCCTTCCAAGTTGCCATGTGTATTTATTGATACCGAAGAATTTCAAATTCACAACGAAGAGAAAGATGAAGCAGTGATGCAAATTCTTTGTGGTGAGAATGCCGATTCGTATTGCGAAGCTTTTAGCAGAGATATAAAAATTGAGATACGCGGTTTTTCATCCACCAATTTTCCGAAGAAACAATACAGCCTGAAGATGGCGGGCGATACGTTGAAGAAAGAGAAAGTTGCGCTGCTTGGGATGAAGGCCGCTAAGCGTTGGATACTGCAAGGCCCTTATGCTGACCCTTCGCTACTGCGCAATGCCTTGGTGTATGATACTTGGCGCAAGCTAGGCTATTGGTCAGCTAATGCGCGCTATGTGGAGCTGGTATTGGACAATACCTACCAAGGCGTTTATCTTTTGATGGAAAGGGTAGAAGCAACGAAAACCCGCTTGGACATAGCCTCGGGCGATACACTGCATGAGCCGTTTATGGTTCAATTGAACAGAGCGGGAATTGGCGATACCATTATCCGTGCGGGTGATTATAATTTTATTCTATATCCAACTCCTCGTAAGAAGACCGATGATATAACCTATCGCACCTCTACTGAGCAACAGATGCAACAGTTGATGAGTGCCCTTCAACAACCGTTGCAATCCAACCTAGTGGATTGGAATTCTTTTGCCGACTATGTTCTTGTGCAAGAGTTGTTCAAGAACATGGATGCGTATTATGTAAGTTGTTACCTTCATAGCGATGGCACAAAGATTTATGCCGGACCGGTTTGGGATTTTGATTTAGCGTTAGGCGCGTCCAACATTCTAGGTGGAAAACGAAGCGATGGTTGGGTGTATGAAGCCAATAAAAATTCTATTCCGTCTTTTTGGAAAATACTGGTCGGGGATAAAAACTTTCAATCGCTGATGAAAGAAAGGTACCGATTGCATCGCCAAAATAGTTGGCAACTAGCCACGATGCATAGCTCGATGGATTCCCTGTCGATGGCGATAGGAGGGCAGGCCATTGACCGAAATTTTTATCGCT
>Ga0209572_1000996_pt1 | contig 26568 bp, 13 predicted proteins | sample EBPBio232012_DNA_FD_185867 | JGI IMG/M metagenome (GOLD analysis project Ga0209572, IMG submission 185867) | Wastewater treatment Type I Accumulibacter community from EBPR Bioreactor in Madison, WI, USA - Reactor 1_1/23/2012_ DNA (SPAdes)... | ecosystem: Engineered > Bioreactor > EBPR >...
TTCAATAAAAAAAGATCCTAATAATAAATCCAAAAAAAAATAGAAAAATAAAAATTTCAAATCAAATTGTAGCACCAAATTCATACCTATATATCCGTATGAAAACGTATGGATGCAAATTGAATACGGATCAATACAACTAAAATTCACACAAAATTTGGTGCGTTTTTACAGTTTTTTCTATTGATTTGTATTGTTTTACTAACAAACTACTATTGATTATCTATTGATTTGTATAGAATATTAGTTTTTAATTTCCTCAAATAAAAATACTTTTATTTATTAAAATGCGGAAAACCGTAAAATTGTAACATCAAAATAGTATTTATTTCCAGATTGGAATTTTTACAAACTATAAACTAAACAAAAATTGTTAACAATATTTTTTGCAGTATAGCAATTATGTAAAATATAACAAGTATATTTGCAGTATAGAAATTATGTATTATATGTTGCTAAATGATGTTTTATTAAATGATGGGCTTTTTTCTGGATATTCATTCAGAGAGAAAATAGACCATAACCCCGAAGGAGATATTGGAATTCTTCAAATGAAAGACATAGAAAACAATTACCTAAACTTTGACTATCAAAATATTGATAAAGTTAGTGATTTTCAATTTAAAGACAAGTTTTTTTTAAACAAAGGTGATATAGTTTTTGTATCAAAAGGTGTTAACAACTACGCTATAGTGATTGAGCAAATAAACTTTCCAATAGTAGCTTCTGCAACATTCTTTATAATAAGAGTAAATGAAAAAATAATAGTTCCGGAATTTCTAACTTGGTATATGAATCAAAAAGAGGCTCAAAATTATTTTTCTGAAAAAAAGGCTGGTACTTATATTCCAAATTTAAACAAACAGGACATCATGGACTTGCCACTTAAAGTGCCTCCACTAAAAAAACAAAATGCTATTGCCAAAACAGCAATGCTACTCAATAAGGAAATCACAATTTTAGAAAAATTAAAAACAAACAGAAAAGAATTAATTCAAACACAACTAATAAACTTAATCAACAATGACTAATATTAAACCTACACAAGACCAAATTAATAAAAGTTTATGGTCTGCTTGCGATACATTTAGAGGTGCTTTCGACTCTTCTGAATACAAAAACTACATTCTTGTTTTTATGTTCTTAAAGTACATGAGTGATGTTTGGAAGGATCATTATGAAGAATATAAAAAACAATATGGTGATGATGAAGAGCTAATTCAAAGAAAATTACAAAGAGAACGTTTTGTACTACCTGAAAACTGTTCATTCGATTCGCTTTATGAAAAAAGGAATGACGCCAATATCGGAGAAGAAATTGATAAAGCACTAGCTAAAATTGAAGATAAAAACTTAGCTAAATTAGATGGTGTTTTCAGAAACATCTCTTTCAATTCAGATAAACTTGGTCAAACAAAAGACCGTAATAGAAGATTGAAAAATCTTTTGACTGATTTTGCAAACCCAATCTTGGACTTCAGCCCATCAAAACTTGGTAAAGTGGAAGATATATTAGGTAACGCATACATGTACCTGATCGGAGAGTTTGCTAGCGGTGCTGGGAAAAAAGGTGGAGAATTTTATAGTCCAAATGAAGTAAGCGATTTACTTGCACGATTAGTAAACCCAAAACCTGGAGATAGAATATGTGATCCTACTTGTGGTTCAGGTTCTTTACTAATTAAAGTAGGAGAACAAGTTAAAGATAAAAACGGTAATCGTACCAATGATTTTGCTTTATATGGACAAGAAAGTAATGGTGACACATGGGCGTTATGTAAATTAAACATGTTTTTACATGGTATGGATAGTGCTCGTATTGAATGGTGTGATACTATTAACAATCCTCAATTAATTGAAGGAGACCATTTAATGAAGTTCAATATTGTTGTCGCAAATCCACCTTTCAGTTTAGATAAATGGGGCGCAGAAAATGCAGAAACAGACCGCTTCCAAAGATTTCTTAGAGGTACACCTCCAAAAAGTAAAGGAGATTATGCTTTCATATTACACATGATTGATACTACTTTACCTGATGGACGCATTGGTGTTATTGTGCCTCATGGTGTTTTATTTAGAGGAAGTGCTGAATTAAAAATTAGACAAAAATTAATCGAAGAAAATCTTTTAGAAGCAGTAATTGGCTTGCCAAGTAACTTATTTTTCGGTACTGGTATTCCAGCAGCAATTATGATTTTTAATAAAGCTAAAACAACAAAAGACGTTTTATTCATTGATGCTAGTAAAGAATACCAGGATGGTAAAAAGCAAAATAAATTACGAGAAGAAGACATACAGAAAATTATCAATGCATATCAAAACTTTGAAACGCTTGAAAAATATAGTAATGTGGTTTCTTTGCAAGAAATCAAGGATAACGATTTCAATCTTAACATTCCACGTTATGTAGATACCTTTGAAGAGGAAGCTCCTATTGATTTGGTAAAAGTAAAAGAAGAAATCAAGTCACTTGAAGGTGAATTGGCTATGGTAAGAAAAGAAATGGAAGTATATTTAAATGATTTAGGACTTTAATTTATAACTATGAACAACCTATACAACATAACTCCAAAAATTAATGATTTGCTCGATAATATCGGGCAGGTACTTGATATTACCCAAGCCCAACACGAATTAGTAGAAAAGCGGTATACTGCCGTTGCCAACCAACTTTCGCAAGAGGGCACTCAACTTAGTTTATACAAACCGGAGATATTGCCACAAGGCTCATTTCTATTAGGTACAATGATAAGACCTGTAATAGAAGATGATGAACTCGATGTCGATTTGGTATGTAGATTAACTGGTAAAAAAACAGACTGGGTACAAAAACACCTAAAAGATGCAGTTAAAGAACAATTGATTTCTAATAATGATGATTACAGACGAATGCTTGATGAAGAAGGAAATCGTTGTTGGACCTTAATATACTCCGGCGATAAATTTCATTTAGATATACTTCCGGCCTTAGTAGGTAATAACAATCATGTTAATTTAAGTGAAAGATCATTTAGCAATTTAGACAAGTCAGAATTAGAAACAATTTCACTTCGTATTACTGACAAGAGAGAGCATAATTTTACTACTGAAATCAATCCAAACTACTGGCTAAAAAGCAACCCTTTCGGATATGCAGCATGGTTTAAAGAAAGAAGCAAAATAGGCTATTTAAGAACTGTTTTATTAAGTGAAAGCGTTACGCCATTACCGGGTTATAAGAAAGTTAAAGAACCATTGGTAAGAGTCGTTCAAATCCTAAAACGGCACAGGGATATTATGTTTGGTGGTGACGAGCACAAACCCATCTCTATTATTATAACTACTCTGGCCGCTAAAGCATACAATAAAGAGGAAAATGTAGTTGATGCCTTGGAGAATGTATTGGCCAATATGCAACTCCATATGAAAAAAGTGCATAGCCAAAAACATTACAAAGAAATATGGTGGATTGGAAATCCGGTAAATGAAGAAGAAAATTTTGCCGACAAATGGCCTCATGAATCTGACAAAGAAGATAAATTCTTTGAGTGGCTGGAAAAAGCTAAAAATGATTTTGCAGCATTGCGAAACATGGATCCAACTGCAGCGTATAGAGTACTAAAAAACATTTTAGGAACAAGAGCTGTTAACGAAGCTTATAAAAATCTTGGATATGACGAGTTAATTAGTGAAAATTTTAAACCAGTTAATTATTCATCACAACTATTGTCTGCACCTCATCGTGAACAACCTCTTTGGCCATTGAACACTAATTATTATTGCAATATATCAGCGTATTACAATGATGTAACTGATGGTAATAAAAGAAAGAACATTACAGCATCAACAATTTTGCCTAAAGGATGCTACCTCTATTTCAGAGCATTAGACACAAATGTTCCAAAACCTTTTGAAGTGTATTGGCAGGTGGTGAATAATGGTCAAGAAGCAAAAAACGACAATTGCTTGAGAGGTGGAATTTTTAAAGCACAAACGTTAGGCAGTGGAGGTCTAATTTATAAAGACTGTACAAGATTTTCAGGACTACATTGGATAGAATGTTTCATAGTTAAAAACGGGATTTGTGTAGCACGCAGCTCTGAATTTTTTGTAAATATTAAATAAGTTATGAGTAAAGACATACCACAAGGTTGGCAAACAAAAACATTAGGACAAATTGGTGTTTTCTTAAAGGGAAAAGGAATTGCTAAAGCTGAAATCGTTGAAACAGGAAAACCCTGTATTCGATACGGTCAAATATATTCTGAATACAATTATTTTGTAGAAGAGTTCAAGTCATTTATTGATGACACATCTGCTAAAAACAGCGAACCAATTTTTAAAAACGATTTGCTTTTTGCAGGTTCTGGTGAAACATTGGAAGATATCGGCAAATGTGTAGCCTATATTAAAGATGAGGAAGCCTATGCTGGTGGAGACATTATTATTTTACGACCAGATTCAGAAGATGCTCATTATTTAGGGTACTTATTAAATTCTGATGCCGCAAAAAAGCAAACCTTCAGATTCGGTCAAGGGCATTCGGTGGTACACATTTATTCAAGTAGTTTAAAGAAACTAAAAGTAAACTTGCCTCCTCCTCCCGAGCAACAAAAAATCGCAAAAATCCTATCCACTTGGGACAAAGCCATCAAACTGCAACAACAGCTCATTGTAAACAAAAAAGAGTACAAAAAGGCGGTAATGAAAAAATTGCTTACTGGTGAAGTGAGGTTTCAAGGATTTACAGACGCTTGGGAAAAGTACCATTTAGGTGCGTTAGGAGACACATATTCGGGACTTTCAGGTAAGTCAAAAGAAGATTTTGGAATTGGTTTACCTTACATTCCATATAAAAATATTTATGGAAATCCATCTATAGATATTAATTACATGGATTATGTTAATATTAAACTGAATGAAAATCAAAACAAAGTAATTTTTGGAGACATATTTTTTACAGTTTCATCCGAAACACCAGATGAAGTTGGAATGTCTTCAGTTTTACTAGACAAAAGTATTGAAGAATTGTATCTCAATAGTTTTTGCTTTGGGTTTCGTTTAAATGATTTCAACACCTTATTACCTGAATTTGCATCCCATTATTTTCGAGGTGATAAATTTAGATTTGAAATGTTAAAAGCAGCACAGGGTGCAACAAGATATAATTTATCCAAATCAAACGTCACAAAACTAAAAATAGAAATTCCTTGTTTGAAAGAGCAATTAAAGATAGCTTCTTTCCTGACAGGGATTGATAGAGAAATAAGTGCTCTCGAAAGAGATTTAGTTGTAAGACAACAACAAAAACAAGGATTAATGCAGCAATTATTAACCGGACAAGTTAGAGTAACAAACTAAAGAAGATTATGGAAGATAAAAAATTCAAAATATTATCAATTGACGGAGGTGGCATTAGAGGTGTTTACCCTGCTATGTACTTAGCACTTTTCGAAGAAGAATTAAAAAGAAGAAATGTTGAGAAATGGCAAATCTATGAAAATTTCGACTTAATCTGCGGGACTTCTACCGGAGGCATAATGGCAATTGCTTTGGCACTAGGAATTCCAGCTAGAGAAATTTACAATCTATATTTAGAAAAGGCAAACGATATTTTTGGAAGTAAAAAATCCAAATGGGAACAACTTTTTTCCGCTTCACACAATAGAGATTCACTTGAAAAATTAATTCAAGAAATCTATAAAAAACACAATAACGAGAAAGATCCTATTCTAAAAGATTGTAAAACCAATGTATGTATTCCGGTTTTTGATTTATTAGAAGGAAAGCCTTCTGTACTTAAAAACAATTACCATCCAAATTTCACAAGAGATTACCATATTCCTGCATACAAAGCAGCTTTAGCAACTGCAGCAGCTCCATCTTTCTTTGAACCATACTCTTCGGATTATTTGACTGATGATGGTAAGTCGAAACCTTTCAAAAACAAGGTAGATGGTGGTGTTTTTGCAAACAATCCTACTCTAATAGGTATTATTGAAGCTGAAAATGCTTTTTATCAAGAAAAAAGTAATCTAAGTGTATTGTCCATTGGAACTGGGCTACAGAAATTCTCGGATGGAAAAAAAAGAGAAAATTGGGGAATAACGTATTGGATAAATTTTAAGAAAAAACGATTAATTGATCTTTTCATGCAGGCTCAATCGCAACAAGTTGAAAATTTAGTATATGTAATGCAAAATGGTATAGATAAGGAGAAAAAAGCTAATCCAAATTTTATTTATCATAGAATAAATTCTGAATTAGACGAGACATTAAGTATTGAATTAGATGAAACGGATAAGGAAAAACTAGAAGCCTTAGCACAAAAAGCAACCTATAAATTTCACGAAGATGCAACGACAATTATTAAAGATTTTGGGACTGGCAGCCGGTGGTCTGATCATAACCAAGCTAATAACTAACGAAGATGAGAATTACAATGATATGGCAAACACACACAACCAATTTTTAAAGTTTGAGCAAAATATTTCTTTGACACCATCAAAGAAAGCTAAACTTATTGCTTCTCGTACAGCATTACAAGATAGAATACTTAGATATTTCCGTATTTATACAGATTTACCAACACCAAAATTCTACATACAAGGTTCTTATAAAATGAAAACCATGGTTTTAGATAAAGAAGGTACATATGATGTTGATTTAGGAGTTTACTTTTTAAATAATTTTCCTTTAAATTATGTTGCTTATACTGTTCAAAATCATATTGCCAATGCGGTAAGAATGCATACAACCGAAGGTGTAGAACATCGCGATAAATGTATAAGAGTGATATACAGAGGAGATTTTGATATTGATTTACCAGTATATTATAAAATGCCATATGACAATCCTCATTTAGCAACCAAAACATCTTGGCAAAAAAGCGATCCAAAAGAATTATGTGATTGGTTTGAAAAACAACGCAAATTAAAGGATGTTAATGGTCAAATGCTTAGGTTAATTAAATACTTTAAAGTTTGGGCAAACAACAGAACTCGCAAAATGCCTAGCGGTATCGCTTTTACAGTTTGGGTAGCTGAAAATTTCAAAACTAATTCAAGAGATGATATAGCTTTTTACGAAACTGCAAGAGCAATAAAAAGTTCATTAAGTTGGGGTGTTTCCTGCAGAAATCCAGCTACGCCTTTTGATGATCTAACATCAAAATTAGATAGCATTCAAAAAAGAAATTTCATTGATTCATTGGATAATTTAATTACAGAAGCAGAAATAGCATTAAAACAAGAAAGCCAGGAAAAAGCATTATCAATATGGAACAAACATCTAGGAAATAAGTTTCCGACAATTTAAAAATAAATAGCATGGGATATTTTAGTAATTCACTTCAGAAGTTTAAATCAGATGCACTATCAAAGGCAATTTATGATGCAATTAAATATTTAATTATTCTATTGTTTGGAATTCTCATACCATTCATAATTCCTGAAAAGTTCTCATTCAGAGCATTTTTAAAAACGGAATATACAGTTTATTTATATGGTGTTATAATTTATAGTATAATTCTAATAATAATTGCATTTCTGTTAATCAGGGTAATTTATCTTAAAAAATACAAAGCTCTTGAAAAAGATAATTTTACGGATGAAATAACAGGATTAAAAAATCATAAAGCATTAAAAAAACACCTTACTAAAACTATTGAAGAATTACTAAATACTTCTAAAATCGAAACACTATCCATCATTTTCATAGACATCGATGATTTCAAAGATTACAATACAAAATACGGTCATACAAAAGCTGATAAAATTCTAAAAAGTTTAGGACAATTACTTCATAATGATAAAAGAGGAACTGATGAAACTTTCAGACTTTTCAAAGGAGATGAATACATTGTTATAGCAAAAAACACATGTCTTTCAGATGCTGTTACAGCTGCAAATAGAAAAAGAGAATCAATTGCAGATAATACTTTCATAATTGATGAAACAAGTATTAATTTATCAGTTTCTTGCGGTGTAACTGAATTCAAAAAAGAGGAAGACACAATTGATACATTTCTTAATAGAGCAAGTCTGGCATTAATGTCAGCAAAAGAAATAAAAGGAAAAAATAACACAAAAAGCAATTACTAATGGATATACAAATTCAACAATTATTTGGCATTTGGAGAAATATAAATGGAGAAATCATAACTGATTTCAATATCCATCAATTTGATAATAATCATAATTTGGCTAGAGCAATGTTTACAATTTATAATCCAGAAAAAGACAATAAAATCATCTTCGAATGGCATGGTAAATTTGGTATTATCAATTATCAAAATGAACTATCTAAAATAGAATTTAATGAAATTTTTAAATCAGAAGATTTACCACAATACGAAAACATAAGAATATGGGCTCTAGACAATACTCAATTGGTAATTGAATTGGGAAATGGTGAAAGAATAACATTCAATATATTAGGAAAAGCATAAAAATATTGATGCATTGGATCAATTGAAAAATAAATAAATCATGGGTGAAGTAATAAATTATTCCGAATACAACGACTCTCAAAAACCAGCCATAAATTTGCTTCGCAAATTAGGTTGGCAATATATTGCTCCAGAAGAAACAATTTCCCAAAGAAACGGCCTTCTTTCCAATGTAATATTAGAAGACATTCTTGCAGAACGTTTAAGTGCTATCAATAGTTTTGAGTACAAAAATAAAGAATTCCCATTTTCAAATTCTAACATACAATCGGCAATAAATTTCTTAAAGAACATTCCTGAAGAAAGTTTAGTAAAAACAAATGAAAACATTCATGATTTATTAACTTTAGGTAAAAGCTTTAACGAAACCATTCAAGGCGACCGTAAGGCATATACATTAAAATACATTGATTGGGAAAACCCAAACAATAATGTGTATCACATAGCTGATGAATTTATTGTTGAAGGTGTTAAGGAAAAAAAACGACCAGATATTGTGTTATTCATCAATGGAATTCCATTTGTAGTAATAGAAAACAAGCGTAGAGATAAAAATGCTTCAATAACCGAAGCTATCTCACAACAAATTAGAAACCAAAAAAGAGAAAAAGGTATTCCAAAGTTATTTCATTATGCAAAAATACTATTGGCAGTGCAACCCAATGAAGTAAAATATGGAGCTGTTGGAACACCTGAAAAATTTTGGGCCGTTTGGAAAGAAGACAACGAAGCTTTTACACAAAAAATCATAAACAGCAACAATTTCAAAACGACAAAAGAAGATCGTCAGGTAACGGCTCAAGATAAAGCATTAGTTAGCCTTTGCAGTATAGATAGAGTGTTAGAGTTTGTTTACAAATACATTGTATATGATGGACCAGATATAAAGGTACCAAGATACCAACAATATTTCGCTGTAATAAACACGATTGAAAGAGTAAAAGATTTCGATAAAACCAATACTCGTAAAGGAGGTGTAATTTGGCACACCACAGGTAGTGGAAAATCGCTAACAATGGTAATGATTTCAAAAGCTTTAGCTTTAGATAAAAGCATTCCTTCACCTAGAATTATTGTAGTTACTGATAGAATAGATTTGGACAACCAAATCTATAAAACCTTTAGAAATTGTGGTAAGGCAGTAGAAAAAGCAAAAAGTGGTAGTGACTTAATCGAACTTTTGCAAGACAAAGGAAACGAAATAATAACAACCATTATCGATAAATTCCAAACAGCCACCAAAAACACCACATTTATTGATAATTCCGAGAACATATTTGTTTTAGTGGATGAAAGTCACCGCAGTCAATACGGAACGGCTCATATCAATATGAAAAGAGTATTGCCAAATGCCTGTTATATTGGGTTTACAGGTACACCTTTAATGAAAAACGAGAAAAGTACAGCTAGAAAATTTGGTGGGTTTATTCATAAATACACTATAGATCAAGCTGTTAAAGATGGAGCTGTTTTACCTTTATTATACGAAGGACGTTCAGCAAAATTAAGTGTCAATAAAGAACAATTGGATAAGGGTTTTCAACGTTTAGCAAACAATTTAAATGATGATGCACAAAAGGATTTAAAAAAGAAATTTGCAAGTATCAGCCGTATTTATGAAAGCGAACAAGTCGTTAACGAAATTGCGTATGATATTTCAAAACATTACACTAAAAACTGGCAAGGTGGTATTTTCAAGGCACAACTAGCAGTTCCAAGAATTGAAACAGCAATTCGATATCAAAAATATTTTGAAGAACAAACGGATCCAGAATTAAAAATTAATACAGCTGTAGTTTTCACACCACCTGATAGCCGTCAAGATTATGAGGATGTTTGGAAAGAAACCAGTAATGAAGCTAAAGTATATTGGCATTCTTTAATGGAAAAATTTAACGGACAAGAAGAGTATGAAAGATATACAATAAACAAGTTCAAAGACGAAGGAACTGAAGTAGAATTAATCATTGTTGTTAGTAAATTATTAACTGGATTTGACGCACCTAGAAATACTATTTTATACCTTGCCAAACCTTTACATTCACATAACCTATTGCAAGCAATTGCAAGGGTAAACAGATTATTCAGTGGAAAAGAACATGGGCATATTATTGATTATGTGGGTATTTTAGGGAAACTGGACGAAGCACTTACCTCCTATGCAGCTTTCGAGGATTTTGATGAAGAAGATTTAACTAATACAATTGTAGATGTTTCCGAAGAAATTAGAAAAGTACCTATACATCATGCAGATGTATGGGATTGTTTTAAAGGAGTATACAACAAAAAAGACATTGAATCACTAGAAAGACATTTAGCACCAAAAGACCTTCGAGACGAATTCTATGAGGCCTTAAGTCGTTTTGCAAGAACATTACAGACAGCTTTGGCGTCTAATGAATTTTATATAGAGTTTTCCGAAGAACAAATAGAATTTTACAAACATGAATTAAAGCTTTTTGTAAAACTAAAAGTTTCACTTCAAAACAGATATGCTGAGGTAGTATCTTATAAAGAATATGAACCAAGGGTAAAGAAATTATTAGATACATATGTACAGGCAGATGATGTTGTTGTGATAACAAAAGAATTGAACATTTTCAATAAACAAATGGTCAATGAAGCCATGGAAGAATATGGTAAAACACCTGCTTCTAAAGCCGATTTCATTGCGCATAAAATGAAAAAAGTTATTTCTGAAAATATAGAAAAAGATGAAGCTTTTTATAAAAAATTCTCAGAGCTTATTGAAGAAGCCATTCGTTCCTTTCAGGAAAATAGAATTTCTGAAACCGAATATCTTCAGGAAGTTTTAAACATTCGCGAACAATTTGAAAAAGGATATTTAGAAGACATTCCTCAAACCTTAATCAATAAACCAGAAGCAAGAGCCTTCTTTGGTGTACTAACGGAAGTTTTTGAAAATAGTTTTGGTAAAGAAGTTGCTATTCAACAAAAGGACTTACTTGCAAATATTGGGATTGACATTTCGAAAATAATAGAAGAGTTAATAATTAGAGATTGGAAAAAAAACATAGATGTAATAAAAAACATGGAAAACGAAGTTGAAGATTATTTAATGTCACATCGCAAATCTTTAGGGGTTAACATCACTTTTGATGACCTAGATGTAATTTTAGAAAAATGTTTAAAAGTAGCCAAAAACAATTTTTAAGATGCATAACATTCAATACGGAACCAAACAAATAACATTTTCTGTAGCTAGTAGAAAAAGGAAAAGCATTGCCGTTGAGGTTCATCCTGACACTTCAGTTCAAATAAAAGCACCTTTAGATTGTTCAATTGATACAATTAAGAAAGTAGTGTCAAAACGTTCAAGATGGATAATTACGCAACAAAAATTCTTTGAACAATTCCTACCAGAAACTCCAAAAAGAGAATATGTAGTTGGAGAAACCCATAGCTATTTAGGAAGAAAATACATTTTAAAAATTAGTGAATCAGCTGAAAATAAAGTCATAATTAAAGGCGGATATTTAGTCGTTCATACTCAGAACAATACAGAAGAAAATATAAAGCATTTATTAACCGAATGGTACTATAAAAGAGCTACAAAAGTTTTTAAAAAAGTATATAATGAAGCGTTTCAAAAATTCAATCAATACAATATAGACAAGCCTGAAATACAAATTAAAAGAATGAAAAAACGCTGGGGAAGTTATACCGCATCTGGAAACATTCTCATTAATCCTGAATTAATTAAAGCAGCAACAGTTTGTATTGAATATGTGATGATTCATGAACTATGCCATCTTATAGAAAGAAACCATTCTAAAAATTTCTATAGTCTATTAGAAAAAATTGCTCCAGATTGGCAACGTTGGAAGTTAAAATTAGAGAAGTTATAAAGTTATATCATTTTAGTTTATGAGTTATATCAGATGGAATAAAGCACTAACAAACCACTTTTTTAATGAAAATAACATTAATAAAGAGGTTATTCTCTATGCAGATAAAAATCTAATATTCGAAATTGGTGAAAAATCTAATTTAGGCAATTATGATGATTTTATTAAATGCATTTTAGTTGACTTTCACTCTCGATGTAATTTATACGATGATATCATTGCTAACCCGAGAAGATTAGGTAACGATAGAGTAGCTATTAATAAAGAGTTAAGTAACAAAATAAAAGAATTTCCAAATCATCTTTCTAATAAGACTGGAAAGTTTGATTTGGTTTACTTCAATTATATTATTTTTTATATAACTGTTTTTGTCGATAATACAGAAGATAGATCGTTTTATAATTGTTTAAATCAGATAATAAATAGTGTTATTCCAAAAGATAATAATACATCGCCTCTAAATGGACTTGATTTAATTTTTAATAAAATTGAAGAATGGACATTAAAAAATAAAAACGGTAAACTTGGCATTTTTAGAGCACGTAGACTAGGCAATTTAGCTTATTTAGGGTTATTAAAATATCAAGTAGTGTTAAAACCTAATGAGAACAAATTATTTGAAGAAATAATATATAAATACAATATCCAAATTAGTGACAATATCTTATATGCTGAATTAGCAAACATGCTTTTACCTTTAATTGAAAAAAGCACACTACGATCTAAAATAATTGAGGCTACAAAAAACTTAGTTTATGCTGAATGGTTTCTTAATAGAGTTAAAAGTTTTGATCATGAAAGCTTTAAAAATACTGATATTGGAAAAGGTATTGAAGTGATTAAGAAAGGGCAATTAGCTTTTTTCATTGATCCAGTTGATTACTCATTAAAGTTAAAAACTAATATTGAATTATCTGAAAAATTCAATATTGAAGATTTTTATTTTATACAATCTGAAAAAGATGAAAATGGATTCTATATAGAACCTCTAATTGTTAAAAATTCTGAGCCCATTAAATTTGAAAGCAAATCGTTAAATTCTGAAACTGTTGATTTAAAAACATTAAAAATAAACGAAGTTAATTTTTTTCAATCTCAAGAAAATTCTGGTGGTGGCTATATTCAAACATTAACTCCCACGATCGGTTATAATTATTTAATAGTTGTCAAAGAAAGTAATGCTATAATCTCTAATTGGGAAAAATGGGCATTCAATGATAAAAATATATCCAAAATTAGAAGAATAGAAAAGAATGATAATTTGACAAATATATTTGGTCAAAATAGTATTTTTTATTTTGCTGAAGACATTAAAAAGAATTACTACAAAGATGAAAAAGATGACGTAATTTATTCTGTTGATATAGATAGTCAATCACTAATTATCAAAAATGTTGGTGGTTACTTATTAACTAACAGAACTTATATTGATACTGCTTTACCTTATTTTGAGGTAAAAAATCAAGATTTTGACCATTCTAAATTAAAAATTAAAGTTTATCGTAACGGACGAGAAGATAAGGATATAAAAATTTATCCTAACGAAAATAAATATTATCTGTATTTAAATAATGATATATTTATTAGTGAATCTAATTTAATAATCGTCAAATTTACATTTAATGATAAAGTTGAAGTCCAATTTGATTTTTCAATTGTGCCTTCAGAAATTATTTTATCTAAACAAAACGAATTATATAAATGTAATAAATGGGGTGAGAAGTTAGTAAATGAAAATTCTTTTTTCAACGGATTAAATATTTTAAATTCCACAAACATAGCTTTATCTTCAAATAGACACACTTTAAAAGAATTGAATAACAATTATTCATTCGAATTAAATTATTTTATATATCTGCTTACTTCTCTTTTTAATAGCAAAAATAATCATAGTATAAAGCGAAATGATATTAATAAAGCAATAGATGCGACCTCAATATTTTTAAGAAGTAAAGGATTTGAAATCAAAGAAAATAAATATTCTAAGACAAATTTAATTAATAATTTATATGCTTTAGGATACATAAATAAAGCTACAGACGAAAATTCAAATTCTGTATTTCAGTTATTACCAACAACAATAATAAAAATTGAAAAATCTTTTGATAATAATTCACAGGTATACAAATTAGTTGGAGCTAGAACAAAATTGATGATTCAAAAGACAATAGAATTTTGTAATCAAAAAAATATTGCTATTAAGTTCAAGGATGTTAATTCAATTAATAATCAACATTTAGAAAACATTTTATTACCTGAAACTATTTTTATTGATCTTAGAAATAGTGCTGTTGAATTCATTGAATTCATAAAGGCTGAAATTAATTTAGAAATTAAACTTGAAAATCAATATCATATAGGAGATTCATTAGCAAACTTTATTGCGAATATAAATGAATTTGAAACTCACTTTCTAAAAAACCCATTCAGTTTTGAAAATCAAGAATTTAACATATTATCTAATAATGGGCTACCATCTTGGGTAGAGAGTAAAACACCTAATTCTAAAAATGGATTTACATACTTTGCTAGATATTTAAAGACAAACCATAATTCCTACTTTAAAGATATTTCAACAGGATGGGGTAATTTATATATAGAATACAAAAAGAAGCGTCCAGTCTTAATATTAAAAAAAATATATGGTGATAATAAGAATATAAATTTTTCACCTGAAGTTTTTATTCCTTCAAGATTAAGATTACCAATAATCATTTATAAAGCTTTAGTTGCCTTTAATCACGGTATCCCAAAAACTGTAAAGGTTTTTTTTAAAAATTTAAAAGATGAGTTTGACATAGAAAATCAATATTATATGCTTTTTGATAAATATAGTATTTCTCAAAAAGAAGGCAGACAGGAAAATATTGTAAAAATATTAACAGGATCAAGTGATTTATTTAATAACCCACAAATTGTCTACAATAGTAATTTTTCAATGAAAAATAAAATTAGTTATGCAGAATGTACTTTAGATAGTGATACTAAATATGTTTTAATAATTAAAAATGAAAAAGATGATATTATTGCTATTGGTACTAATTATAAAAAGATGTATTTAAACTCAATTTATTGTATTGAAAGAACTGATCTTAAAACAAATAATATTTTAATTAACAACGAAAAAATTAACACTTGTGAAATAGATCTTTCACATGGAACATTAAATAAAACTATAAGTCAAATTTTAGATAATGAGTTTTCTAATTTAAGATTTTTAGATTCTAAAAAAAATATTAACATTACTACAAAATCAGAAGAAATTATAGTAATAAAAGAAATTCAATAAATTATGGATAAAAAAGTTTACGAAAAATTATTATCAAAAGATCCAATCGGTGCATTTGATAAAATAAAAGAAAATTACGTTAGATATTTCAAAACTATGTATCGTTTTGACAATATAGAATTAAATACAAAAAAAGACGAAGAACTTTTAAAAAATGATAATCTACTAAAAGAACCGCTTTTTGAAATTCTGCCAGAATATGTAACAGCTGATATAGACGGAGAAGAAATCGAAGATTTAATTGATCTTAGCGAAAAATTTGCTGAAGGTTTTGGTCAAAAAAAAGAACATGCTTTTGATTTTTTATCAAAGTTTATTAAAATGGGATTGATAAGTTATAAGCCATATAAGCATCAGGTAGAAATGTTTGAAAAAGCATTTATTAATAAAAACAATACTGTTATAACTTCTGGAACAGGTTCTGGTAAAACGGAATCATTTCTTTTTCCGCTTTTTGGACAATTATATAAAGAAGCTAAAACATGGAAAAAACCATCTTATGGTAGTACAAATTGGTTTAATTCTATTGATGAAGAATACAATCCTATTCAGCGTAATGGGGAAAATAGGACAGCTGCGGTTCGTTCTTTAATTTTATATCCAATGAATGCTTTAGTTGAAGATCAAATGACTCGTTTAAGAAAAGCATTGGATAATGATGCTGTCAGAGCTCATTTTGATGATGTAGATGGACTTAATGGAAACAGGATCTACTTTGGTCAATATAATAGTAGAACAATTCTTGCTGGTCAATTAGAAGGAACTGATAATAAACAAAAAAGAAAACATTGCAAAAAACAATTAAATGAATTATATCATCTGTCAAATGAAGTCGAAAATTATGTAGAAAAATACCCAAAGCAAAAAGATGAAGTTTTATATATAAATCCAAGATTAACTTATGATATTCGTACCTCTGAGATGGTTACAAGATGGGATATGCAGCAATATCCACCAGATATATTAATTACGAATTTTTCAATGTTAAGTGTAATGTTAATGCGTAATATTGAAGCTAATATATTTGAAAGTACTAAAAAATGGATTAAAGAAGATGAAAACAATGTGTTTCATCTAATAATTGATGAATTACACTTATTCAGAGGTACTGCCGGAACTGAAATTGCATACTTAATAAGGATGTTTTTGGATGCAATTGGAGTAAGACCTGTTATTGATGATAATGGTAAAAAAATACCAAATCCTCAGTTAAGAATTTTAGCATCCAGTGCTTCTCTTGGAGATCCAGACAAAACTCAAGAATATTTAGAGCAATTTTTTGGGGTATATTTTGAAGATCAATCAAAAAACGCATTTAAAATTCAACTGGGTAGTGATTACATTCCAAATAAAAAAAATAAAATATTACTTTCTGTTTTTAATAAAATCGATCAAACTTTTTTGTTAAAAAACGAAAATGAAAAGAAAATACTAAAATCTCAAATTGCTAAAGAACTAGGACATTCAGATTTAAAATCCTATTTCAAAATTGAAGCTGAAAATATATTTGGACACTTTATTGAAGCATGTAAAAATGAAAAAGGGAAAATTGTTCCTATTTCAATGAGTGAACTTGCCAATAAATTATTTAATGGTGATCAAAATGCATTAAGAGGTTTTTTGATCATAAGAGCAGATGAAGAAATTAATAGCATCAAAGATAGCAAGCTTCCTCGAATTCGCTTCCATCAATTTTACAAATATATTGAAGGCTTATGGACCGAACTTTTACCGCAAGAACTAGGTAAAGTTCAGAATCCTTTTGGACAGTTATTTTATTCTCCCAAAACAGCTGTCAACTCTAATGATGGAGCAATCCATAAAGTTTTAGAAACATTACGTTGTGAAAAATGTGCCACAGCATTTATTGGAGGAAATAAGAGTGTTTTTAGTATTAGCAATGGCCAACAGAAATGGGAATTAAACTTAAATAACCCCGATTTATCTAAAATCCCAAATAATAGTGCAACACCAATGGTGCAAAATAAAAGGTATAATGAATATACAGTGTTTTGGCCTTGTGAAAATAATATTAAAGATTATTATATAACTAGATTAAACTCAAATAACCTAGAAGTAAGAGATGATTTTAATCAAAGTAATGTAAATGGTGATTATGCATTCTCTACAACTGGTGTTAGAGGAAATTGGAAAAGATCATCTTTAAATCCTTATACTGGAGAAATATATTTTAATGGTATTAATTTAAATAATAATGAATTTATAAAAGGATATACTTTTATTTTGACATTTGACCAACAAAACCGTAGAGAAACAATTATAGATTTTGATATTCACGATCAACAATTTGAAGCATTACCTCATGTTTGTCCATCTTGTAATGCAGACTATACAAGAAGACTATATACTAAATCACCAATTAGAAGTTTCAGAACAGGTATTTCTAGAAGTAATCAAATCTTAAGTAAAGAGTTAATATATCAACTATCTGGTGAAAAACCTAAATTAGTTGGTTTCTCAGACAGTAGACAAGATGCCGCCGATCAGGCTTTTGGTATAGAAAAAGAACATTTCAGAGACATGGTCAGACTATTGTTTTTAGAATGTCTAGAAGAATTATCTGTTCCTAATCCGAGAATAATAGAACTCATAAACAGGACTAGAGATATTGGAGCAAAAATATTTTCAGAAATTAATATTTTTGCTGATATAATTAATGCTGCTTCAATTGCAGGGTTTGTTTTAGCTGAAGATGAAAATTCATTAAACAATTTTTTATATCCTGATAGATCATTAAACATAGAAAATTTAATTGAAATAAGAGCAAATGAACTTGATGGATTATTAGTTAAAAAATTATTAGAATTAGGAATTAATCCCGGCGGTGTAGGTTTAGAAAAAGAAAATATATTAGGGAAACATTGGAGTAATTTTTATGATTTTGAAAATGGAAAAATTGCTTCAATTAATGAAATTCGAAATAGAGTTGGACAACCAAATTTCAATATTCCACAAAATTTCATACTTGATATAAGAAGTCAACTTTTTGCAACAATTTTCAAAAATAGCTTTGGTATTTACATGGATGTAAATTCTGAGAGTGCTGGTATAGGATATTTAAAAATTAATAACAATCGTGAGAGCACTAGGTACAATCAGTTAAGAAGACAATTTAATTCTGAAAATTCTTTAGAAGATTTTTTAAATGCATTTTTAAGAATTATGGGAGATAATTATCGATATGCTGATCCAGATTCTTTTAATATTTCAGGATATGATGCATATATAAATCTTCCTGGTAAGTTTACTTCACACATAGAAAAATATACTGAAAACAGAGGTCTAGACACTATAGCTTTTGGTCAAAATGTTATTGACTACTTAGCAGAAATTTTTGGAAACAACAATTTCACGATAAGTCCTAATGCTCTAAGTTTTTATAATGTAAATGATAACCATGAATATTATGAATGCAATAATTGTAAAAAAATACATTTACATTCAGGCATGGGATACTGTACAAATGTCCAATGTGTTGAAGATTTACCAACTGATCCATCTGGTTTTGTTAAAAAATTAAGAGTAAACAACTTCATTAGTTTTGATGTACTTATTGAAAAAAGAAAAGCAATAAGATTAAGAACGGCAGAATTAACTGGGCAATCTGATAATCAAGCAGAAAGACAATTACATTTCAAAGGAGTATTTATAAAAGATAGTTTAAATGAATTGAATAGAGAAAAGTTAAGTAAAGAAATTGACATGCTAAATGTAACAACTACTATGGAGGTCGGTGTAGACATCGGTAGTTTAGAAGCAGTTTTTCAAGGAAATATGCCGCCAACGAGATATAACTACCAACAGCGTGTTGGTCGTGGAGGTCGAAGAGGGCAAGCTTATTCCGTTGCATTTACATTTTGTCGTGGAAAAAGCCATGACACTTATTATTATCATAATGGTATTAGTGAAATAACAGGTGGTGATGCTCCTGCTCCACTTTTGGCTTTAGCTCCAAATAAAAGCAACAATGAATATCAAATTAAGTTACCGATCGTAAAAAGAATGTTAACTAAGAATATTTTAAAAATAGCATTTCAAAATATACAAATTGAAGAGAGTATAACCGATACACATGGTGAATTTGATAGTTGTTCCAATTGGACAATTCATAAGCCTATAATTGAAAATTGGATTAAAGGGAATGAAAGTATAATAAATGAATACATACATTATTATTTAACACAATTCAATAAAGAGGATAGAATAATTAAAGATATTACTAATTTAAATTTATGGCTTAAAAATGAATTAATCAATGAAATAGATCGAGCAATAAATAACAATCTATACACTATTGGATTAGCACAAACTTTAGCTGAAGCTGGGCTTTTGCCAATGTACGGAATGCCTAGTAATACAAGAAGTTTTTATCATGGCTCAGGGAATGGTGAAATTAAGTCCATAAGCAGAAATCTTGAACAAGCAATAACTGAATTTGCACCAGGCTCGATAAAAACAAAAGATAAAGGAGAGTATGAATCTGTAGGATTGACAGTTCCTTTAATTTATGGAAGAGTACAAGGTAATTTGTATAATATCAAAACATTAAAAAAATATAATGGAAGTAATTTAGAACAATTAGATGCATTGGAAAACAGTTACTCACTAATTCTTGATCAAAATGACAATTTTATAACTATTGATCCTTTTTCTGAAAATAGCGAAAACACAACATCTAAAAGATTAGTAATACCTAAAGCATTTAGAACTAATACCATTATCAATAACATTGGTAATGGAAGAGATAATAGTGATTCTAGATCTAATTTTTCTATTTCAAGAATTTTTGCAGATGAAAAAGCAAATACTTATCAAAATCAAACCAAAAGAAATTATAATTTAACATATTTCGGTTTTGGATCTGAAATTTGGCATATAAATAATAACAATGGTAATTATTTTGAAGGTCAATCAGTTTGTAATTTTGATATATATAAAACTCCAAATAATTCAAGGATTATTGAAACACATATTAGTAAGGAAACTGGGATTAATAATGAAGAAATTGAATTCCAACCAAATTTCATCATTGAAAGTTATCTAAGAATCCAAGATCGACCTATCGAGGAGATTGCATTAGGAGCAAAGAAATCTACAGAGATGATCAAATTACAAATTACAAATATACCTGAGGGTATTTCTTTGGATGTAATTACTGGCAATAAAAGTGCTATTAAATCAGCTTTCTATTCTGCGGCATTTATTCTTCAAAGAGTTGTTGCAGACAGATTAGATATAGAACCACGAGAAATAGAAATAAGTGAATTAAAGATAGAAAATAATGTTCCTTATTTATATTTAAGCGATGCTGCACCAAATGGATCAGGTTTTGTAAACTATTTATATGAAAATTTCGATGATATTTTAAATGATATTTTAGAAGGTAAAAATAACTTTATTAAATCTATAATTAATCATCGCGATGAATGTAGTACATCATGTCAAAAATGTCTAAATGCTTATGATAATTCTGGCTACCATCACATTTTAGATTGGAGGTTAGGTGTTGGACTATTACGACTTTTAACCAATCATAATTATAACTTTGGCTTGGATGGTAATTTGTCTCAATATTTCGAATTACAAGATCTTCATGATTTAATCAATAAAAGAGCAGTTACACTTTCAAAAGTAAATCCAAAAATAAAAGCAATTCAAAGTAGTAATATGCTTTATTATTTGGAAGAAACAACAATTGATATTATGGGATCAAATATTGTAAATAGTCTTATTGTCCATCCACTTTGGAATCATCAATTTTTAAATAGACATTCTAATCTACTAATTTCTAATATAGATTTTACACGATATATTAGCTTTTTTGAATTATACAGAACAATTAAAGAATAGTTTTATTTATAATTTTAAAAAATTAATTCATAGTATTGGGAAATGAAACAGTTCAAAGCAGGATATATAGTAGATGTAATCAGTAATTTAATTACGGATAACTTCAAATCATTGAATTATTTCAATGAAAAAGAAAACGACGACATCAACAAAATAAAAGGTTTGCTTCAAAGCCTAAGTGCTTTTGATGTACAATTTCCATATACTCATAAAATTGAATACGATAAAATACATCCTGTTTTAGCTACAATAAATAACATCATAGCAAGAGGCTTGCCAACTAAAGCACCTCTAATAATTGAAGAAAAATTTGTTGAAATAAATTTATTAAATGCCAATAAAGAAGAGTTCGAATTCAAATACAATGAACCAATAAAAAAATTAGAATATCAAACTATTTTTGAATTATTGCATCTTATTGAACCGGGACATCTAATAAATAAAATAAATTATGGCGGTTCACTAGGAAGTCATTTAGAATGGCAATTTATAGAACAACATCCATTTCTAATTCAAATTTTACAATCACAAAGAGATTTTGTAACACTATCACCAACTATGACCGGTGGTCGTTCAGTCGATTTTAGTTTTACTTCACCATACTTACATTGGAATGCAGCTAGTAATAGTTTAAAAAATGTAACTAGAATATTTGAGGTAGATGGTCCACATCATTTACTAAATGAATATGTGCATTATGACAATACTCGTGATATTGCAGCCGAAGAAGTTGATGCAAAAACATATCGTTTCACAAAAGAAGAAATTCATAAAAATGAAATTCCTTTTGAAACATTAATTAGCAGAGATATTTATACAATATTTGAAAAAAACTTCAATCGTAAATATAAAGATTTTTTAGAAGAGTATAGTTTAATTTATATCCCATTAGCAGTTGCAAGAATTCAAAAAGTTGTAATTGAACATTTTATTGCAAATCAAAATTTATTAGAAAAACAAATTTTACAAATTGCAATTATAGAAAGAGATTTACCTTGTGGAGCATTAGCAATAAAAAGTTTAGAAGATTTTTTTGCAAACATAAACGCAATACTTGAGGAAGAAGACAAATTAGAACTACCGAAAATTGAATTAAGCATTTTTGAAAATGAGAAATGGGTAATAAATCAAAAATTACATTGCGGTTATAAACCAAAAAACGAAACCTTTTTTGGTGCCAACGATTTTGATATTATTATTGATCATTCCATTTTAAAACGTTCTCAAATTTATAAGGAAAGTGGTTATTCACTTCGTGATGCCATCGTAATTAATTCATCACACTACTTTGATAATTCAGCAAATAGTGGCAGAAAAGTATATTGTTCAGATTTATTAAATTATGTGGCATTAGTCCAAAGAGAAAGTGACGGTTCGTATTCACCTATAAAAGAATATGAAAAAAATATCAACTTTTTTATTCAAAACATATTCCGAAAAACTAGCTTCAGAGAAGGGCAATTACCTATTATTTCAAGAGCTATTCAACAAAAACCTGTTATTGGACTATTGCCTACCGGTGGTGGTAAATCATTAACATATCAATTACCTACTTTTTTACAACCAGGATTATGTTTGGTGGTTGACCCGATAAAGTCTCTAATGGAAGATCAAGTAAGAGTACTTAAAGAAAGTTGGATAGATTGCTGTGAATACATTAATTCAACTATATCATCTCAAGAAAAATTCAAACGAATTATCGATTTCCGCTTAGGAGAAACACTTTTTTTCTTTGTTTCGCCAGAACGTTTTGTAATGAAAGATTTTAGAAGTGTAATTAAAAATATTGACGGTTCTAAATTTGGACTTGGATTCTCATTCTGTGTAATTGATGAAGTGCATTGCGTTTCAGAGTGGGGACATGATTTTAGATATACTTATTTAATGTTGGGTAAAAATGCTCAGAAATTCTGTAAAATAAAAAACCCTAATAAAAAAGTAACGCTAATTGGGCTAACAGCTACAGCTTCATTTGATGTACTAACAGACATTGAAAGAGAATTGCAAATTAAAAATGATGATAATGATGTGGCAAATGCCATCATTATGATAGAAAATACCATTAGACCTGAATTATTTTTTAAAATTATTGACGTTACTGATAAAGACAGAATGGAAACTTTAAATAATAATTTTTCTAGTTTAGGAAAACAACTGTCAACTATTAATACCCAGGAAATCTTAACTAAATCCCAACTCCAACATTTTCATGATTTTGAACCTAAAGATTTTGCTTTAAGAAATCAAGAAACGAATGAATTTGAAAAAGATATAGAAGGCAATTTTATTTTTAAATATAATGCTAAGTTATTATTAGAAGCAGATTTAAGTCAATCTAAAACAGATGATTTTTATACAATTACATTTTGTTCAGTAAAAGGCACAAGTGTTTATGAATCGGGAGAAAATATTGGTGAATTCATAAATAAAAAAGGAGTAAGATATGTTCATAAAAATTTACAATCTAAAAGCAAAGGATATTATTATGCCAATGATGAATATGAAGTAGATAATAATATACAAGATTACTTCTTAAACTTTACCACTAGAAACGGTTCAATCCATCACATGGTTTGCACAAAAGCCTTTGGTATGGGAATAGATAAAAGCAATATCAGAAGTACGTACCATTATAATTATTCAAGTTCACTTGAAAGTTTTGTTCAAGAATGTGGACGAGCTGGTAGAGATAAAAAGGTAGCATTAGCCAACGTTTTAATTGATACAAATTTTGTAACTGTTTTTGACATTAAAAAGTTTTTTGAAAAGAATGCAAATCTTATAAGTAATAATATCCGTTTTATTTTGAGACTGTTATTATCAGGAACATTTGAATCAAGAGAGAAATTTATTAATTTCATTGAAACTACCGATTTTGTTTATACTAATCGAGAAGGTGGCGCTAATAGTTTCAATAGTAATCAACACGAAAGAATTCGTAAATTAATTTTAGATTCTATTGAAAAGGAAAATTCATTATTGTATGAAAAATATTTAGATAGAGATATTCATAATTATTTTTACAAACTATCATTCAAAGGTGTTGATTTTGAGAAAACACAAGTAAAATTTCTATTTACCGAATCTGAATTTATCAATGAACCTGGCTTTGAGGAACAAAAATCTTTAAAAGATGTTTTCAATGAAACAACTGAAGACACTTTTGAATTTGTAATAAATCATAATAAACTCTACTTAGATATAATATTTTCTAAAGTTGAGCAGGTTAAGTTATTATTTAGGATAAATCATAATAATCAAGATAATGTAATCATAAAAGTTTTAAATAATTCTCTTGATTTTGAAGATTTACTTTTTAACATTGACAAAAATGATATTAAACGTTACGAGGATATTACTGATGAAGTAAAAAATGAATTAGAAGTAATATTCTATAGAGACCGTCATACTGGAGATACTGGTAGACTAATTTACAGATTGCATTCTATGGGTTTCTTAGTTGATTACACATATGATTATAATATCAAAATATACAATTGTACTTTTAAGAAAGAGAAAAATATTGATATATATATAAATAACATTGAAAGTTATCTCCGTCGTTATTTATCTGAAAATTCGACATTAGATAAGATTAAAGAATTAAACGAAAAAATATCATTCCAAAAAGAAAACTATGTTGAGGACATTTTAGAGTGTTTATATTTCTTGGCTGAATTCTCATATAAAGAAATAGCAGAAAAAAGAAAAAGAGCAACAGATGAAATTCAAGATACACTAATTAAAGCCATTGGCTATAAAGATTGGTTTGAACAAAACAAATTCATCAAAGAACAAATCTACTTTTATTTCAATGCAAAATATGCTAGAAAAGAATTCATGATTGATAATGAAAATTATTCATTATTAGAAGATTATAATAACTATTCAGAAAATAAAATAAATCCAAATAGTATTTTAGATAAATATTTAGAAGTATTCAAATTAGAAGGAACAGAACAAAATAATTACAAGCATATGATGGGGTCTTGTAAAAAAATAATGCAATCTCTTTCAGTTTCTGATTTAAAAAAGGAATGGGTACTTCGATTATTAAAAGCATTTTCAATGTATGCAGTAAACAATGCTGCTTACCGTTCAGAAGCAAACATGGAATTAAAAAATGGTTTTGAAAAACTATATAATGATGAAGTGTATCATAACAATGATTATGATAAAATAGAGGAAATATTTAAAAATTACTTTAACATATTGCTTCAAAATATAGATAAATCAAATCAATCATTTCAAGATATAAATTTAATCAGAAACATACTTTTACAAACATTGCAATACAAAGGAATTGATGCATTAGTAACAAAATATAATGAGTTTTAAACATGGAAAAATACAACACAGAAGAAATTCTTAGAGAATCTCAAGAAAACGTAAAAAAATTAAACGAGAAATTAAAAGACATTGAATCATTACATAATGAAATCAAAGAGTCTGTTAGTCTAAGTCTTAAAAACCCAGAACTATTTAAAGAACTTGCAGCAAAACTAAATGATTCTGCTGAATTTTATTTAAAAGGTAACAACTCAATATTTGAACAGAAAATTTCTGAAATTTCTAATAAGATAGCTGAACTTGGCTCAGAAATTAATCGATTAGTTGAAATAGATTTCAATACTCTTTTCAAAGATTTAGAAACTAAATTTTTAGATAATACAAAAGTAGAAATTGGTAAAGAATTAAAGAAATTTGATGAAAAAGCAAATAGCCTTCAAAACAAAATTGAAGATTTAGGTAAAGAAATCACTCGTTTATCAAAAATAGATTTAGAAGAACATTTCAACAAACATCAAAACAAATTATCAGAGGTATTCATTTCGGTTAATGGTATAAATGGCATATTAACAACTATATCACAAAACATCAATAAGATAATACAAAACTTTGGTGATATTGAACAATCACTTACTAAATACCAAAAGGAAATTAATAAAGGTTTTGATATAGTTAAAGAAAATCAAGAAAAAACAACAAAAGACTTACTACATAAATTAAAAGAATCAGACACTAAATTAGATGCAATTATCACCAATAATGAAGCGTTAAAAAAAGAACTAGATTTCAATAAAAAATTAAATTTTGCAATTATTGTTTTA
>Ga0209572_1000999_pt1 | contig 26357 bp, 22 predicted proteins | sample EBPBio232012_DNA_FD_185867 | JGI IMG/M metagenome (GOLD analysis project Ga0209572, IMG submission 185867) | Wastewater treatment Type I Accumulibacter community from EBPR Bioreactor in Madison, WI, USA - Reactor 1_1/23/2012_ DNA (SPAdes)... | ecosystem: Engineered > Bioreactor > EBPR >...
AGAACACCTTCAGGTCGAACGCCTGCGCGATGAGCGTGTTGGGCCGCACCCTAGCGGCGGTGAACCGTAGGTACTCATCCAGCAGCGGATCACCCAGGCTTGGCACGCTTCCCGCCGAGCGCACCAAACACGGCATGAACGACCCGATCCCAGACGTCCGAACCTCCTCGACGGATGCCTCACCATCAGCCTCCACCCACCCCCACCGGAAGCCCGGAACCGACGCGCCGATCACCTGCATATCAAGCCGCAGCCTTGAGGATCTCGTTGGCCTTGCGAAGTTCGGCGTTCTCCTTCTGCAACCGCTTGATCTCCGCCGCCGCATCCGTCGTCAGACCGGGCTTCACACCTGCGTCGACCTCGTAGCGGCGTTGCCACAATCGCAACGTCTCCGGGCTCATCCCCAGCAGCCCTGCCACATGGCGGACCGCGCTCATCATGTTCGGGTGCGACGGCCGCGTCTCCGCGAGCATCCGCAACGCCCGCTCACGCATCTCCGGTGAATACTTCCTGTTCATCGTGTTCCATCCTTACTTGAAGAACGGAACGAAAGTCAGGCCGATTCAAGATCCCGTGCGCTCGGGTCAGGCTCGTTTAAGGTCATGCCCGAAGGGCGGGTGCCTCTACGACGCGAAGGCCGGACGGATCGATCCCATCGGCAAGCCAGCAGGGCGCCAGTCACATAAAGGGTCACGACCCGGGCGAAGCCACACCAGCATGTAAGTCGGGCTACGGCCGGTCGCGCCAGGGTTGGTCGCGCCCCGCCATGGCTCAGGGAGATGCCGCAGCGGTTGCAGGTCGTTTACACCTTTTGCTCGGGGTCATGTTTAGCCAAACCAGTTCAGCGCTGAGACCCATCCCGCGCAATCACAACGGGCGCACGCACAAAGAGGCGCGTCCGGGCAGGGTGCTCCATCAGTCCCGCCAAGTGAGGGGCGCTTGATTCACGTCGTGGAAGGTGGCGGAGCGTGAATGCTTCGGCGTTGTCGCGAAGAAATTGCGGAGCTGTGTCCGCGTCAAGCCGGCGAGGCGCGCGCGCAGGTAGGGACGTTGCGCTGAGGTGTGAAGGGGCTCTCCTTGACCGACGACCCCGCCGTCATACGCGGCCGTGGCCTCGGGGGAAACCACTCGCCATCGCGGATTGCTATCGGAAACGTCCAAGCCGGCCTCAGCGGGATTCCACAACTGGAAGGCGACTAGGTAGTCGTGTCCGACGACGAACCATGGGTCGGCATCTTGTTTGAACGCGGTGCGCTGATCGCCATCCTGGATCCAGCCGTTGCCTCCCAGCGTTCCCTGGCGGGGCAGCGCAGGAGCACCGTCGGCCGACCAGACGTCGTCAACCACGGAGTAGGTCACTTGCCGAATGACCATGCCATAGCCGTCGGCTATCTCAGCGGCGCTCATCGGCAACTCGCTTTCGCGTTCGATGTGAATGCGCACGAGGTGGTCTGTGTAACTTACAAGGTCCTCGACAGTGCTTGCCGGGGGGACAGCGTAGTCGTACATGAGGATTTGGGTGAACTTTGCAGGCATGTCGATGCCGGGTGCCGGGGCTTTTGGAATCGCCTCGGTCACCGTTGCCAGAGTCGGTGTGGCATCCGCCCCGGCCCGAACACCGAGCACGGACACACACATTGCGGTGCCGCCCAAGAAAAGCACTACAGCACTTCGGCGAAACATTTATGTCTACCTCCCGACGTGTCAATATGCCGAATTGATATTTGCGATGTTCATCGGCCCAAGAAGTGCGGGCGTGCCAGGGTAGTAGGGCGTCCGCATACAACCCAGTAAGGAACTTGAGTTTGATACTTTGGGATAGGCTTCTTGCCCATGAGTTAGTCCTACGGCGTGCCCCGTCTCATGGCAAGTCACATACTGATTGATAGTGTAGTCGTTGGAGAACCTTACGTAATGCTGCCCACAGACTCTAGTAGACGTTGCATCTCGGCACCACGTTATGCCGATCACGTCGCCATTTCCTGGAGTGACCCCATCCTGATATACGATATCGGTTGATGTGTACTGAGTATAGTGAACGGAGCGCTGCAGATCAGTTGCGGCGTAGTTGTTCGTCCAGGTTAGATTTATTGCCGTTGCGGTACTGGATCGAACGTTGTCCTGATTGTGCGTCGATACATAATAGTCATCCGTTCGACAAAAAACCCCAATCGACATGGATCCATCCACACAAGTCCAATTTGCGTTGACCGTCGGGTACATGTTGTCCACCCCTTCAAGGGGGGGAGCCTCGTTCGGATCGTCGGTGTCTGACCAGACAGGCGTTGCAGTCCCACAGGCAATAACTGCAGCTGTTGCTAGAATTCTCAACAATGAGGTCTTCATGGATGGATGATATCCGGAAGCCCAGCCCCACACAAGAGGACTCTCGAGTGGAGTGAGGAATAGTCAAGACCTGTGGATCGGCGTGTCATGCGACTTGCTGATCGCCTCCTGATTCGTCGGGTCGTTCGACGAGGACGCCGTTCTCGAACGTGGCGCCGGCTCGGACTAGCGCGACGAGGTGGGGTGCGTTGACGGCACGCCATCTGGCTTGTGCGGACTCGATGAGCTTGAACGCCATCGCGACGCCGGCCGCTCTCGAGCCGGGGCCCTTGGTGACTCGCTGCCGCAGTCGGACGGTGGCGAAGGTCGACTCGATCGGGTTGGTGGTCCGCAGGTGGATCCGGTGTTCGGCGGGGTAGTCGTAGAACTCCAACAGGACGTCGAGGTCGTCGGTGATCTTCGCCGCGGCCTTGGGCCACTTGGGGCCGTAGTCGGCGGCGAACGCCTTCGCCGCAGCGTGCGCGTGCTCCTTGTCTTCGGCGTTCCAGATCTCAGCCAGCGCGGCCTTCGCACCCGGCTGGGCGGACTTCGGGAGCGCGTTGAGGACGTTGGCGATCTTGTGGAACCAGCAGCGCTGCTCGCGGGTCTCGGGGAACACCTCACGCACCGCAGCCCAGAACCCCAACGCCCCGTCACCGATGGCGAGCACCGGTGCTCGCATCCCGCGGCGCTTGCACGAACGGAGCAGGTCAGCCCACGACTCGGTTGATTCGCGGTGTCCGTCGTCGAGGGCACCAGCTCCTTGGTGCCGTCGGCACGCACCCCGATGATCACCAGCAGGCACACCTTGTCCTGCTCGAGCCGGACCTTGAGGTGGATCCCGTCGACCCAGCAGTAGACGTAGTCGGTGCCCTTCAACGGCCGCTTGTTGAACGCAACCGCCTCCTCTTGCCACTGCGTGGTGAGCCGGGTGATCGTCGAGGCTGACAGGCCGGCGCCGGAGCCCAGGAACTGCTCCAGCGCCGGACCGAAGTCGCCGCTGGACAGCCCGTGCAGATACAGCAGCGGCAACACCTCCGCGACCTTCGGCGACTTCCTCGCCCAGGCCGGCAGAATCGCCGAAGAGAACCGCTGCCGCTTGCCGGTCACCTCATCGGTGCGCTTGTCGTTGACCCGCGGAGCCCGCACCGGGATCGCGCCCGCAGCCGTCATCACCTCCCGCGGTTCGTGATGGCCATTGCGGACCACCAGCCGACGACCGCGCTCGTCGAGCTGGTCGGCGAACGCCTCGATGTACGCGGCGACCTCGGCCTGTAACGCCGCCGCCAACATCTGCCGGGCACCATCGCGGACGATCTCATCCAGCACCGACCCACCGGCCGGCTCGCCTGCCTCTTCGGCATCGTGGACTACCTTGAGCATGGGCGTACCTTCCCGAGCCGGCGCGCCAACGCCGACCCTGATCAGAACCTTGTGATTGCTTCGATCCTGCTCGGGAGGTGCACCTACTTCACGTCACCTCACCGAGCGCCATCCACAGGTTCTGATCATTGCTCGAGTGGACTCACGCGAATGCCCAGTGTCCCAGCGCGTTGTGGGTCCTGAACGAACTTTGAACGTGTCTGCCACGTAAGGCTTGCCCCGTCCCCAGCCCAAATCCCGGCAACTTTGAAGTGTTGAACGCCAGCACCCGCGAGGGTCAGGGCGTGATCCCAAAGCTTGGCCTATCAGCGGCGCCAGCGTTGCGGTAGCCACCGCCGATCCACCACCCGAGCTGCTGCCCAGTGCGCGCTGCCGGATCTTCACGTAGGTCGCCTCACCGAACGCGGCCAACAACATCACTCGGGCCCGCTTCGCCAACCTCGCCGCGACTATCGTCGAACGCAGCATCGCTGCCCGCGCTAAGGCACTCCGGGCAGTAGCCGGTGTCCTCGTCGGCCTCGGCGGCACCGATCGTGCTCCGGCACTTGATGCAGACGACCAGCTCGCCGGCGAGCAGCCCTTTGGCGGTCGCCACCTGGTCTGCGGACGCCTGTCCGTTCACTCCCGACTGTTTCAGGGCGGCGTCCACCCACACGGGTTCGTGCCCGGCGGCGATCAGATCACTCCGCAGGGCGTCCCGGCCGGACGTGGCGGTCAGCGGCTGCTCCTGTTCGGAGTGCGTCTTCGCACTGAACCGGCCGTTGCCGGACCGCGGATGCTTGGAGACGTCGAAGGGGATGCCCATGTCCTGGATGTGCGCGGGGAGGGTTCACGCCCGCTCGAAGGTGAACACCTTCCAGCCTTTCCCGGGCGTGAAGATCGTCTTGATCCGGATCCGCTGGCCCTTCTCGAACGTCACCACGCTCGTCGCGACCGGCTCGGACGGGTCGGTCACCTCGACCTTCGTCACCTTCCCCGTGACCGGCACGTTCTCGATGTCGATGAACTCGAACTTCTTCGCCAGCGAGTCGACCGCGTGCCGGCGCACCTTCTTCACCCACACCTTCGCATCCTCCGTCGGCGTCGACCAGTCGGTCGCGAACGCGCGCGAGACCTCGATGATCTCCTGCTGCGCCGCCTCGTCGACGGCATGCTCGATGTCATCTCGCCCGCCGTCCGTCGGGATCGGCAGCGGGGTCTTCGACGCCGACGGCGTGACCGTGACGGTCGTCGTCGGCAAGACCGGTGGCGGCTCGTTCGCCTGCCGGTACTGAGCGATGAATATCGCGACGAGCAACGCCACCACGGCGGCGACACCGGCGATCTTCCAGCGAGTGAACTCCATGCTCTTCCTTTGCCTCACAAGGTGATTCCGGCGGCGGCCATGATCGGCACCGGATCCTGCGGGACGTCATTGACCCGGATCTCGAAGTGCAGGTGGTTGCCCGAGGATGTCCCGGTCGTCCCCACGACCCCGATCTGCTGGCCGACCGTGACGGTCTGCCCGGTCGTGACCATGACCCGGGACTGATGGCCGTAGTACATCTCCATCGAGTCGCCCACCTTGATCGACACGAGCAGGCCATACCCGCATCCGCAGTCGCCGGCGAACGAGACCGTCCCGGCCGCCGCAGCGAAGATCGGGGGAGTGCCACCATCGTTCGGGGCCATGTCGACACCCTTGTGATCGGTCGACCCGCCCGGCGTCGGCGACGGCCGCGGACCGAACGGGCTGGAGATGAAGTAGCTGCCCGCAGGCAACGGCAGCGCCGCGTCGCCGTTGATCGTCGCACCAGACCCGCCCGTCGACCACTGGGCGGCGTTCGCGGCCATCCCGGTCGCAGCGGAACTGATCGCCTCCGCCGACGGGTTCTGGCTCTGCCACCCGTTCGGCAGCTCGATCGCCATGACGCCGTACTCGACGGCCCACTCGAAGATGTTCTCCAGCGACCCGAGGCCGTGCGAGCCGTGCCCGCCGTCGATCGAACGGGTCTGCAACGTGATCGGGTGGTTGTTCGTCGTGATGTGCTCGTAGATCGCGAACGCGCCCGACTTCGTGTCGATCGTGTGCTCGTCCAGTCCGGTGTGCCCGAAACTGAACCGCGGACTGAGCGCGCTGATCTCGTCGATCCAGTCGAACGTCGCCGACGTGGAAACACCGCCGTCCAGGCTGAAGTACGGGTGCGCCCACACCGTGATCGGTGTCGTCGGCCACGCCGCCAGCATCCCGGCGGCATCCGCCCGGACCGCGGCACCCCGATCCTCCTCGGTGAACCCAGCGTCCTGCATGTTCTGCAGGTTCGTCTTGCCGTTGTCGGCTCGCTCGGATGAGAACAGCAGCATCCATTCGGCGGTCATCGGCGAGAACGCGCTGACGTTCACCTCGCCGACCTGGGTGTACGAGTCATACTTCGCGCCGAGCGCCGTCATCATCGCCTGCCACGCCGACACGTAGTCCGGGTCGTACAGGTACGGCAGGTCGGAGTGCTTGTTCTCGTCATGGTCGAAGAACCGCGGCAGCGGGCGGCCGTGCGCGGACAGCTCTTTCGCCCACTGCGGGGCGTGGATACCCGGCCGGATCCGCAGCCGGAAGCGCATGTTGTGCGACGACGCGTACGTGATCGCCGCGTCGATCCGCGAGGTGTCGTAGACGCCCTGCTCCTTCTCGATCTGGTCCCAGTCGAGTTGCAGCACGAACCCTTGCAGCTCGTCGGTCCGGTCGCCGCCCTTGCCTTGCGACAGGTCGGTGCGCGCGAGCAGACCCGACAGGAACGGCTTGCCGATCCCGCAGGACGTCGAGCCGACATCGGTCGGGGTGCCGGTGCCACCCTCCGGGTTGACCGTGATGTGGACGTGGTCCATGTGGTTCGCGGTCACGCCGCCGCGGTCTTCCATCGGACGCCACTGCCCCACCGGCCAGCCGGCCTGCCAGTAGCGCTGGTACCAGATCATGTATTTGATCCCGTACGCGGACGCGTTCTCCTGCGCGTACTTCGCCAGCGCGTCACCGTTCGCCCGGTCCTCGAACACCATGAAGTCGGCGGCCAGACCGGACGGGTGGTCCGGGTACGGGTCGAACTCGCGCCAGCCGTAGATCGTCTCGATGCTGAACTTCGTGCCCAGATCGTCGGCCATGTACTGCGTCGGCGCCTGCACCGGGCCGATGTCGTAGCCGGCCCGCGGCGCGAACGCCACGATCGGGGCGAACTTACCGCCGGACATCGCGAGCACCGTCCGGCCGGACGGCGGCGGCACCTTCCCGGTGATCTGCGCGACCAGGAGCGCCGCATCCGGCTCCCATTTCCCGTACGCGTCCGGGAACGCCGAGCGCTGCACCGCCTGCGCGGCCTCCCCGAGCGGCATCGACTGCCAGTTCGTGATGTCGACCAGGCCCGGGTTCGACGTGTGGTCGGCCATCCCGTAGAACCCCTTCGACGACTTCACCGGGTCGAGGATCTCGTCCGGGCTACCCCAGCCGGTGCTCGGCCGCTGCTGGAACAACCCCAGGCTGTCCCGGTCGCCATACGTCAGGTTCCGCAACGTCGACTCCTGCAACGCCGTCATCAACGCGATGACCAGGCCCCGCTCCGGGATTCCCAGGCTCTGCCCGGTCTGGACGATGATGACGGCGTTGCCCATCTGCTCCGGGGTGATCTCGAAGCTCAGGTTGTCCGGGAGGGTGCCGGAGTACGTGCTCGTGCACGGCACCGGACCGGCCGCCAGGCCGAACCGCCAGTGGATCGCCGTGTCCACGATCGTGTCAGCCCACGACGTCGACGCACCGGCCAACGGCATCGCGGACAGAGCGCTGCGAAACGGGGCCCGCACGAGCGTCTCGGAGGCGTCCTCGTCGAACCAGACCAACTGGCCGGCCTCGAGCTTCCCGCCGATCCCGATATCCGTCGAGGCCATCCACCGGTCCTGCTCACCGAGCAGATCACGCAGTTGCTCCGACACCCACCGGGTGGCCTTCTTCGGGTCGGCCGCATCCTCTTCGGTGAACTCGTCGTCCAGCGCATCCTCGGTGATCTGATACGGACCGACCCCGCCCGTCCCGGACCGCTGCGTCAAGAACAGGGCGGCGACCACGTGCCATGGCAGCCCGGCGTTGTACACCGGGTTCGACAGGATCGTGATCTCCTCCTCCGACAGCCCGGCGGTGACCGCCTGCTCGACCGATGCAACCTGCTGGTTTCCGGAGGTGCCGGTGATCCCGCTCGGGCTCATGAAGACGGAAAACAGCATCAGCAGCGGGACGAGCGTCATGACCAGGCCGGCCGCCACGAATCTGCGGAGCCGCTTCGACTTGACCGCGGACTTCCCGGCCGCGGCGATCCCACCGGCCAGGCCGCCTGCCGCGGCACCCTTAGCGATGCTCGTGACGGCAGCAGCAGCCTCTTCCCGGCCGGACGGTCCGTCGTCCGGGATCTCGAGGTTGTCGTTCGGCTGCTCGCTCACACCCTGATGTATGCGGCAGAAGCCCTACCGGAACCGGCGCCCGGGCTTGCGGGAGACGTCCGGCGGGAAGTACCGCAGCCGGCGCCGGGCAACCCGCCACGTCGCATACCGGGACGGCATCCGCGCCGACTTGCGCAGATTGTGCGGGGCGCACGCCCACACCAGGTTGTCGTCGCTGGACGCCCCGCCGCGGGTGTGCGGGATCCAATGGTCGGCGTGCGCACCCGGGCGCCGGCACCGCCGTCCGAACGCTCCGGTGAACTCGCACTGGCCGCCAGCGAGCATGGACGCCGCGGACGACTGGAACGTCGTGAATGCCCGGATCGGATCTTTCGGGCTGCGCCGCTCCCGGATCATCTGGATCACCTGCCAGATGATCGTCGCCCCGGAGATGACGGCGACGACCATCCGTCCACGCCCGTCCAGGTGGTCCTGGGCCAGCTCCAGCCAGCGTTCCGGCTCTACCCGCATTTCGACCCGGACGACGTCCACGACATGTGCGGGTCACCGCCGGAGTCGGTCACCGACAACGTGTACGACCCGGCCGGGCCGGACACCGTCACGGACCGGCCACCGGCCCCGGACGCCGCACCGGTGATCGACGTCGAAACCGACCCCGACCCCGACCCGGACACCGTCAGCGTGACCGGGCGGGAGCACGTCACGGTCTGACGGTACGTCTGCGGCTGCGCCGGGGGCTTCTTCGTCGTCGGCGGCGGGGTGTACGGCTTCGTCGTCGTCACCGGAGGCGGCGTGTACTGCTTGGTCGGAGGGGGTGTGTACTGCTTGGTCGTCGGCGGGGTGTACTCCTTCGTCGGACGGGACGTGGACACCGCTTTCGACGAGGACGAGGTCGCCTTCGGGGTGTAGGTCTTGGTGAGCGTGTTGATCCGGGTCGCCGTCACGGTCTCCGGGGTGATCGTCACCCGGGTCGTCGTCAGCGTTCCCGTCGGCGACGGGGTGGCTTGCAGCCGCTCGATCAGGTCCGGCGCGGCCTGAGCGGACAGCGCGAACAGCCCGACGAAGACGGCGATGCATGCGCCGATCACCGAGTTGCGATGCCCGAGCCACCAGCGGACCGTGTCCCACCGGCCCCGGGTCAGCCTGAACCTGTTCACACCCATATGTATGCGGCAACAAACCGGAACCCCCGGCGATTTCTCGCCGGGGGTTCCGGTTGACCTCTGCGCCGGAGCCTTCGGTCGAAACCTCTCAGAGGTTTCCGGGTGCCTTCGTATTAGCGGGCGTCCTTGCGGGCGCGCCACCAAATCAGAAGTCGTTCGGGTCGCCAGCCGGAGCGGCTGCGGCCGGAGCCTGGGCCGGGGCGGCCTGCGTGGGCGCGGAAGCGGCCTGGCCGCTGTTGCCATTTCCCTCGTAGATCGCCTTGGTGAGCTGGGCGGTGACGAACCGCAGGGACGCGCCGACCTCCCACGCGTTGACGGACATGCGTCCGATCTTCTTGGTCTCGCCGCCCTCGGCGACGACCTCCGTGGTGAAGCTGTTCAGCTCACCGACGATCATCACCTTGTTGCCCTTGCGCAGGGACGCCACGACGTTGCGGGCCAGGTATTCCTGGAAAACCGTCACGTCGACGTAGGTCGGGTCCTGCTTCTGCCCGTCACGGTCGGGCTTGTCGATCGCGATCGAGAACGTCGCGCGGAACTTCCCGCTGTTCTCGTTGATCCGCGACTGCGGGTCGGCGGTCAGGTTGCCGATGAGCTGGACGTAGTTGCCGTTCGACATGGAGATGTCGTCTCTTCCTGTGTGTGCGAGGCCGGGTCGTTTCCCGGCCGCAGGCTCTTTCGCCTGCACTACTCCTTTGCCGCTGACCCCCGGTTTCGCGGCGCGAGCATCACGCGGCGAGAACGGGGCGGATCATCGCGACCGGGTCGCCGGCATCGTCCGCACCGACCAGGACAAGCGCCGGCCCGCCGCCGGCGTGCGGGAACGGGTCGGATGACTGGCCGTCATCCAGGATCAGTGCCCAGTCGAACGTCGGGTAGTGCCGGGTGATCTGGTCCAGCACGTTCCGCAGCTGGGAGAACGCCGGCAACCCTGGAGCGATCTTGACCGTGTACACCGCCGGTCCCGGCTCCGGTTCCGGTTCGGGATCCGCCCAGACATCTTCATCCGGCATGTCGTTGGGCACGGACTCCCAATATGGGTCCTCTTCGGACGCAGGCGTCGCCTCAACCTCAACTACAGGTTCAGAAGCCTGGCCGGACGCCGGCGGGTCCGGAACCAGGCTCAGGACCGGCTGCGCCGGCTCGGCCACCACCGGATCGGCGACCTCGGTGACCACCGGGCCGGCAGGCTTCAGTTCCGGGGCGTCCGGGATAGCCACCTCCCGCGGCAGGCTCCCGAGCGCGCAGATCGGGGTCGGGCGGCGAGGTCCGTCCCGCAGGTCGCCCGTCCAGATGTTCGAGATCCGCAACTCAGGGGTGACATCGCCCTCGTCGTCGCTGCCCCACGGCGCCGTCGTCACCCCGCTCACACCGATAATCTGACCCACGACCGGCTCGAGCCCGCTGTCCGTCAGGCGTTCCAGCACGTTGTTCCAGGCGATCCCCTCGATCCGGCCGGTCGCATCCTCGATCACGACCCGGGCATACCGGCCCTTGGTGTAGCTACGGATGTTGACCGACACCACCTGTCCGACCACGGACACGCTCACCCCGGACGCCGCGGACACCCGGCCGATCGGTCCGGTCCGGGCGCCCGTGGCCGGGTTCACCCAGGCGTCCAGCTGGTCGGCCAGCAACGCCGTCGGCGGCGGCCCGAGCACCACCCCGAGCAGGCGGCGCTGACGCTCCGAGCGCTCGATGACACCCCATTCGGCGTCCGGGATCACGACATCGTCGCTGCCGGACGCGGCGCGGACCGCCATCACCTGACCCATCCGCGGCCCGAATCCGTCCATCGCGCCCGCCTCGATCAGCGCGATCACCGCAGACGTCGGCAGTTTCGACATCCCTTCGCCGCGCGGCACGTGCACGCGGTTCATCAGGTCGGCCAGGGAGGTGAACGGGCCGTTCTTGTCCCGCTCCACCACGATCCATTGCGCGTTGCCGGACACGCCCTTGACCTCGCCCAGCCCGAGACGGACCGTGCCGTCCGGGTAGGCCGCGGTCGACACCGCGCCGACGTTCACGTCCGGTGGGAGGACATCGACCCCTTCGGCGCGCAACGCTGCGATCGTGCCCTGCCGCTTGCCGGCCTTCGACTTGTCAGTCGGGACCACCGACAGCAGCGCCGCGCCGTACGGCCCCGGCCAGTTCGCCTTCAGCCAGGCGGTCATCCACGCCAGCTGGCCGTACGCCGCCGAGTGGCTGTTGTGCGAGACCATCCCGTTCGCGACGAAGTTGTGGTCGGTGCCGTCGGCCATCTCGAGGTCGAACGTCGGCATCGACCCGTCCCGTTCGATGCTCTCGATCGGCACCAGCCGGGCGAGACCGTCGTCGGTGACGATCAGGTCGCCCACGGACAACTCGGACAGCTCCCGGTACCTCGGGACCGGGTCGCCGTCGACACCGAGCCGGTCGGTCGGATCGACGCAAAGCCACCGGTGGTTGCCGGTGCACCGGGCGGTCCGGCCGTTCGCCAGCGTCATCCGGTACACCTCGGCGGTCCCGTTGTCGTGGACGGTCAGCAGCGCCTGGTTCGTGAAGGTGTTGCTCCGGTGGTCGAACGCGCGCAGCGTCTCCGGCAGGTCCGTGCCCGCCCCGGCCATCCCGAACAGTTCGGATATCGTCCACGGCGCGCCGTTCCCGTCGACCACCATCGTGTCGCCGGTCAGGCACCGGTTGAACAGGTAGGACGCGGACGCGGTGAACGTGCGCCACAACTCATCCAGGGTCGCGGTCCGGAACGACACCTTCGCGCTGCCGTCGGAGCGGACCGACCGCTGGCCGCCGGAGAGGAACGTCTCGTAGAGGGCGTCCATCTCGGGCTTGATCTTCTTGCTGAACGCCTTCTGCAGCCGGAACTTCTCGTCCTTGCTGAAGTCGGCGACCACCTCCGCCAGCTGCATCAGCTGTTCCTGGTAGACGCAGTTGTGGACCACGACCCCTTCGGCGACGAAGTTGTGGTCACCGGGAACGGTCAGGTCGTACACACGGGCCGCGCCATCCGGTTTGACCGACAGGACGTGCCACCACTGGGCGGGGCTGTCTTCGTCGGCGTTCCGCAGCAACCGGACCGGGGAGGCGACCCGGCTCTCGGCTTTGAGGTCGCCCGCCTGCGTCCACCCCTGGCGGGTCAGCAGCAGGTGGTCGGCGGTGACACGGATGGAGCGGCCGGAGTCGAACGTGACCTTGACGACGCTCTTGATGCCGTTGTCGTGGACGTGGCTGACGGGGCTGAGCCGGTACTGCCCGTCGTCGCCGACGCTCTGGACCAGGTCCCCGGCCCTGATCTGCTCGATCGGTACATACCCGCCCCAGGTGGAGGAGTAGACCTGCTCGCCTTCCGCGACGCACGTCCCCATCGTGTTCCCGAGCACCGTGGCGATCTCGGCCTGCTCCGCCGGCACAGGCGTGAAGATGCCGTAGTCGACCTTGGCGCCGTTCTTGCGGTGCGCGTACTCGTGGTGCATCCCGGCGCCCATCGGGCCCGGCCGGTAGAGCGCCACCAGCGCGGACAGGTCCGCGAGGCTGGTCGGCTTGACGGCCTTGCACAGCTCGGTCATCCCGGAACTGGAGAGCTGGAAGACGCCGGCGGTCTTGCCGGCGGCCAGCATCGCGTACGCCCGTGCCGCCCGCTCGTCGGACGGGTCGTGGGTGGCGTTGTCCGGGTCGATCTTCTCGCCGGTCAGCTCCTCGATCATCTCGACGGCACGCTGGACCACGGTCAGGTCGTCGATCGCGAGGAAGTCGAACTTGACCAGGCCGAACTTCTCGATGTCCCGCCCGTCCCATTCGGTGACCGGGGGAGCCCCGGGAGCCTTGATCTGCTGCCGCATCGGGACCAGGTCGGTCAGCGGCTGGTCGCCGATGACGAACCCGCACGCGTGGATCCCGGACGACGAGGTGACGCCCTCGATCGCCTGCGCATCCGCGACGAGCGCGGCGACGGCGGGATCTTCTTGCATCATCGCGCGCAGCGGCGCACCCAACGGCTCGTCCTCGTCGAGCAGGACGTGGAAGGATGAGTTCGCGGCAGTGCCCATGTTGGGGACCAGCCGGGCGACGGTGTCGGCAAGCTCGTCCCGTCCGGTGACCCGGCCGATGTCGCGGATCGCCTTCTTCGCCCACGACATGCCGGGGGCACCGATCCGGGCGACGAAGTTCGGCCCGTACTTCTGCGCCGCATATTCGTACATCTCGTCGCGCCGGTCCGACTGGAAGTCGATGTCGACGTCCGGCATGGACGGACGGTCCGGGTTCAGGAACCGTTCGAACAGCAACCCGTTCCCGAGCGGCTCGACGTTGGTGACCTCGAGCGCGTACAGGCAGATGGATCCCGGACCGGAACCGCGGCCCGGCCCGACCCGGATGCCGCGCCGGCGGGCTTCGGAGACGATGTCGTGGACGGCCAGCAGGTAGCCGGCGAACCCGGCGCCGACGATCGTGTCCATCTCGAGGCGGGCCTGGTTCTTGACCTGCTCGGTCAGGACCGGCCCGTACCGGGCGATCAGCCCGTCCTTGACCAGCTTGTACAGCCAGCTCTGCTCGGTGTGTCCGTCCGGGACGGGCACATGCGGCAGCCGGAAGCCGACCGCGGGGATGACGTTCTTCTCGATCCGGGAAGCGATCAGCAGGCTGTTGGAGACGGCGCGTTCCGTGCCCGGCTGGGTGTCGAACAGGGCGTGCATCTCCGCGGCGGTGCGGAGGTGGTAGCCGGTCCCGTTGAACCGGAATCGCTTCTCGTCCGTCACCAGGGTCGTCTTGCTGCCCTTGGATGACCCGATCGCGAGCCACGCGTCATGGGCGGGGGCGTCGCATGCGCCTGCGTAGTGGGAGTCGTTCGTGGCAACCAGGGGCAGGTTGAATTCGCGGGCCAGGTCGACCAGGCCCGGTATGACCTTCCGTTCCGCGGGGATGTCGTGGTCCATCACCTCGACGAACAGGTTCGCTTCGCCGAAGATGTCCCGGAGCCGGGCCAGGTTCGTCCGCGCGGTGTCCATGTCGCCGCGGATCAGCGGTCCGGCGACCGGCCCGCCGAGGCACCCGGAGCCGACGATCAGGCCGGCGGAGTGCGCGGCGAGCAGGTCGTAGTCCCAGCGCGGCTTGTAGAAGAAGTTCGCCGCGTCCCAGGACGCATTGTGTCCGGCGATCAGGTTTCGCCATCCGGTCGGGTTCGCGGCCAGCAGCGTCAGATGCTCGTAGCGCTTCTCCTTGGTTGCGCCGTCACTGTCGCCGCCGCCGTCGAAGTCGTCTTCGGCGGGCACCCGGACCACGTTGCGCTCGGTCCGCGGGCCGATCGACAGGTACGCCTCGAGCCCGAGGATCGGGGTCAGGCCGGCCGCGAGAGCGGACTTGTTCACATCGAAGTGGGCGCCGCAATCGCCGTGGTCGGTGATCGTGACCGCTCGCTGGCCGTCGGCGAGGGCGGCCTCGATCTGCTGGCTGGTACGGGTCAGGCCGTCGAGTTCGGAGCGCTGGCCGTGGACGTGCAGGTTGACGAAGTCGCTCACGCGACACCTCCGGTGAGAACGTCGAGGATGTCGGCGAAGCTCGGGCCGCGGTGGATCCGGTATGCCGCGACCCACGCTTCGGTGGTGCCGATGTAGAAGTCGGGTGTCCCGGCACGCCGGACCAATGCGATCCGCCGGTTCCGGGGGATTCCGCCCCGGTCGTTGCGGACGTGCTCGACGGCCTTCGACGGGATACCGAAGACGGGCCGGGCGTCATCCGGGACCGGAGCCGGCCAGGTGGTTGCGGCCATCAGCCAGTTGACGCTGGTCGCCTTGGCGTTCATCACCGGCACCATGCCCAGGTGCAGTGCGACGCCGGCGTTCGCCTGCTGCCGGAAGGCGCCGTCAACGGCCTGCCACAGGGCCCGGTTGGTGTCGTTGAGCGCCTTGACCTGGACGGCGACGTCGGGGAAGACGTGAAGGTCGCCCTTGTCCTCCTTGCGTCCGGCGCCGAGGAGGCGTTCGGGCCGGTCGACGGTCAGGCCGGGGCACCACGCAGCCAGGTGGGCGACGGCTTTGCGCTCGAACCGGTCGCCCTTGTTTTTGGGTGCGTTCGCCATGTAAGCCCTTTGCCGGCGGGGGCCGGACTCGCGGCGCGGGCTCGAAGTTTGCGTGCAGTTTCGGAAGATGTGCCACGCTCATACCCGTCGGGCGCGCGTACGCGCGCGCGTGTGCCCGCGCGCGCCCGACGGGTATTGGAGGTCCGACTCTCCGCGGAACGTGCGCAAACTGGAGCCCCTGGAGGCGCTGTCCGGGCCAGAACGTGGTGGGAACGGCCCGATCTTGACTGCAGAATCGCGATCTTGACTACGCTGTAGTCAAGACGTTTTTGCAGGTCAGACCCCGTTTTGGGGCCTCTTGACTGCATTGACCACATTCACACAGTAGTTATATAGGGAGGGACTGCGTTACACACAGTTTTGGTGTGATGTAAGACCCCTCTCCCCATATATATATATATGTTTGTAGTCAATGTAGTCAATTGATGATAAAAGGGCCTCTGACCTGCGGAAACGTCTTGACTACAGCGTAGTCAAGATCGCGATTCTGCAGTCAAGATCGGGCCCCCAGACCCTCCCAGACCCCTCTAAACCCGCTCTGACCTGCGAAAACGTCATTGACCTCGTGTAGTCAAGATCGGGGGCCCCTCACCGACCTGACCGCCGGGACCGCGCCGCGCCGCGACAGCAACCCATCTGCCGCATCAGTGTTGGCATGAGCACCTTCACCCCGCAGGCGGGCGCCCCTCGCCGGCGGCACTGGCTGACCGAACCCGGCGAGCCACTCCTGGCCCCGGTGGCCCCGATTGGCATCATCGAGCGCTTCCTCGACGTCGTCCGGACCAGTGGCCTGTCCCCGGCGAGCCTGTGCATGTCCCGCGTCGGCGCCGTCCCTGTCCCCGTCCCTGACTCCCCCGGCGGAGGGCCGCGTGCCTTCGAGGGGCTGAACCCGACCTCCGCCTGGCTGCCCCTGTTCTGGCTTCCCGAACACCTGACCCGGCGCGTCATGATCCAGGAAGAGGATGACTCGGTCCGGTTCGAGGATGACGACGAATGGGCCGTGCGGGTCCTGCTGGCCCTCGACCTGGCCGGCATCTACGACCCCGAGAACGGCTGGTTCGACGTCCTCGCCAGCGCCGGTCTCGACGTCAACGACCCGGAGCATCTCGCTCGCATCCAGGCGTGGCTCGACGGCGGCGACGACGCCGAGATCTCCCGGATCAACCTGGCCGACCACTTGCCGGAGAACTCCTACCTCGACTGGTCGGTCGCCGTCTCCGGCGCGATCGTGGACAAGACGCTCCCGGTCGCCTGGGCGATCAGCTCCACCCAGATCGTCGACCTGATCGACGATTCGATCAAAGAGGGGCTCGATCCGCGGGCCACCTGCCACCAGGTCGCCACCCTCGCCCGGTTCGCCTTCCGCGCCATGCCGGACGACAACGGGATGGCCGGGATCTTCGAAATGCTCTCCGTCGACCCGGAGGCGATCGTCGACCCGGAGACGACCCTGGCGTCGCTGCGCGCCGACATCGAGACCTTCCGGCTGCGATACGTCGAGGACGTCGATGCCCCTGTCGACGTCGAGGCGTGAGACCTCCCGCACACATCACTGGCATGACCAGCTCACCCATTCAGCCACGCGAACCGAACGGGCGGTTCGGTCACCAGGCGCACTCCCCGCAAGACCACGAGCTGGTGGCCGCCGACCCGTTCACGGCATCCGGCATGAGCGACGAAGACGCCGCGGCATGGCGAATGCGCGGCACCGACGCCGACGAGGCGATCGCGTGGAACGACCGGGGGTTCACCCCGTTCGAAGCCGCCGAATGGCGCCGCCGCTGGCTCGGCCCGGACGACGCCGCGCAATGGAACCGGGTGAGCGCCGACCCGAAGACGGCATCCGAGTACCGCGCGGCCGGGTTCTCCCCGGAGGGCGCCCGTGACTGGATCCGCGAAGGCTTCACCGCCTCGGACGCGCAGACCTGGATGAGCGAGGGCGCGTCACTTCCGTCCGACCTACCCGACCCCGGCCCGGGCCGGACCGAGTTCGACCCGTCCGAGATCACCGTCATCGAGCAGATCAACGAACCACGGCCCGAGTGGGCCTGACAGCCCCCGCACACATCACTCGCATGAGCAACTTGACCTCCACGGCTGTCGCCGCCCGTGACGCTGCACGTCGCCCGGACGGGAAGTTCGGGACCCAGCCGCACAGTGAGCAGGATGAGCTGGCCCTGCCTCCGACGATGTCCGACGAGGACGCCGCGGATTTGCTCCTCAAGGCCGAGGAATCAGCGCGATGGGCGACCGCGAACTGGGGGTCCTACGGCGCCAATCAGCGCGAGGACATCGCCGGCGACGCCGTCCTGGCGTACCTCGAAGCGGCAGCCAGGCGCAAGCAGGGCGAGCCGCAGGTGCGGTCCATGGGCGGGTATGTGCATACCGTGGTCCGGCGAGAGGCCGCCCAGCGGTTGCGCGGCCCGCTGAACAGCCGCGAGGTGACCGCGATAGCGCTGCTCGGCCGCGCCCAGACCCAGGCTGAGAAGGAGCTGGTCCGCGGCCTGAAGGACTCCGAACTCGACGACCTCGCGGAAGAGGTGCGCCTGAGAATTCCGTCGAAGAATCGTCCCGCTCCGGGCTACCACCGCAAGTTCCACACGCAGCCGTTCGAGCACGGCACGGAGTTCGACGTCGCCGTGGACGCGCCGGAGGCGGGCGCCCGGCACGATCCGTTCGAGCCGGGGTCGGCCGGCGACCGGGCCTTCCAGCTCAAGCAGGCCGGGACGAAGAAGGACGACATGGAGGCGCGCCGGCAGGCGTTCGTCGCGGTCGCGGAACGGGCGGGCGCGCCTCAGCCCATCCCGGCGATGCTGACGCAGGAGAGGGCGATCGCGCTGCGGAAGGGCCTCGCGGACTCCGGTGGTGTGATGTCCCAGGTTGATGCGTTCCGGGACGGCGGCGAAGTCACCGAGCTGTTCGCCCCGTTCGGCCCGGACCTGTCACCGAAGGAACGGTCCGCGATCGCGGACATGTTCGAGGAGCACCCGAATTACGCCAACGACCTGTGGTCGGCTGCCGTGCAGATCGCGACGAAGTACCGCCGGCGGGCGTCGTGAGCCAGGACCAGCCCAGGCACCGGGACGGCAAGTTCGCTCCGTCCGCGCACAGCGAGCAGGACATCCAGCTGACGCCGGACCGGTGGGGCCATCTGACCGGCCCGGCCCAACGCGTCCTGGATGCTGTCGGCGACTTGGACCTACGCCCCGGCGCCGCATCCCGTGCGGTGCAGGACCCCTCGCCGCTGGTGCGCTGGCACGGATTGGACCAGGGCTACGACCTGCCCGACACGACGTTCGATCGGGTCTCGTCCGATCCCGGGGTCCGATGGGTCGACCGGATCATGCACGGCGGCCGGCTCGAGCCGTACCCGGCATGATCCCCGCCCCGCACATATGCCGGGTGGCAGCCGAATCTGCCGCATTGGTAGTAGTGACAACGATTCCGGTCGTCCGGAGAAAGAGAGAAGTACCCCGATGAACACACTGGCTTCGGCCCTGCCGGCTGCCGGCGAGGTCAATCTGGCCGATGGCTGGGACAAGTTCTGGACACCGTTCTCGAACGCGCTTCCTGGGCTCGACACCCTGCTGACGGTCGTTGGCGTCGCCCTCGTCGTCTTCGCCATCGGGTCGTGGCTGTGGGAGCGCCGGCGTGGCGGCGGCATGGGCGGTCAGGGCAACAGCAAGCTGCTCTGGACCGGTCTGGCTGGCGCGGCGTTCGCTGCTCCGACGGTGATCTTCCCGATCGGGCTCAAGATCATCGACGCGATCATCAACTTCGTCCTCGACGTCCTCAACCTCGGCTGATCCATGGCTATCCCCGTCTTCGAGCTGACCCCGCTGACGCGGGGTGCAGCCTCGGAGCGGCGGGTGGTCGTCAAGACGGTCGAGATGAACCGGCAGACGTTCTTCACGCTGCTTGCCGGTATCGCCCCGGCCGTCGTGATCACATCGCTGTTCTGGCCGTTCCTGGGCATCCCCTCGCTGGCTGTCTTCGCTCTTGTCGAAGCAGCGGCGGTCTGGCTTGTCCGGGGGCGGTCCAGCAAGGGCCTGCGTCTAAACCGGATGGTCGCGATGCGTGACGTCGCGAAGTCGAAGACCGGGAAGTTCTATGTCCGCGGCGAGGAGTTCGACCCGCTCGCCTCGACGTGGGTCCACGTCATCCGGCGTTGACGCCGGGGGAATCAGGGGATCACACACATGATGACGTCCCTGCGCACCGAGGCGGGGACGGGCCCGGAGTCAGGGTGCCAGTGCCGCCGAGGAGTCGGGAGCGTCAGGGGGTGATCCGGCTCTTGGCGCTCGCGACCAGTTCCGCGCCCCGCGCCTTGGCGGCATTCGGCAGCGCCACACCGTCGTCGTCGACGGTGACTTTGACGTCCTGGTTCGCATCTTCTTTGCTCACTACGAACGACATCGGCGCGTCATCGGCCTCGGTGCCGACCGGTGTCGCATGGCACGCGATGTAGACGTAATCACCTGTGGAGACACTCGCCTCCCAGGTGTACTCGGCCTCGCTGAAGAACCGGCCGATGTCGGCGACGTCGCCGAACAAGGTGACGCACGCCTGTTCCACGTTCTCGTCGGTCACCGCCGCCAACGACACGGTCCCGGTCGGGAGTCCCGTCGACGACGGATTCCCGCCGGTGCTGGTCTGCGTCCCGTCCTCACCTCCGCATCCGGTGGTGAGGAGGAGGGCTGCGGTGAGGATGATCGCGGCGGGAATGCGCATGTCCGGCAGGGTAGCGCCCGGGGATCGGGGGCGCCTCCCGACACTCCAGCCGAGCCGCTGATGCCGGTAGTCGCCGGTGGTCACGCAAGACCAGCGGCGGGTTTCCGACGATCTGCCGCATACATGAGGGTGTGAGCTTCTTCTCTGGACGGCTGGCCCGGCTGACGGCCTTTCTCGTGGCGCTGTCGGCGGCCTTCTTCGTCCTGGCCGCGCCCGCGCACGCCGGGCAGGACCCCGGCGACCCGAACCCCGACATCCTGGGGATCTGCCCGGGTGAGGCGCCGGTGTCGGTACAGCAGGCGTCCGAGAACTACCTACCGGTCAACCGATGGGGCGACCTGACGTCCTTCCACTCGAAGCTGTCGTGGAACCCGATGGGCGGCGACTGGGGGGCGAAGATCCAGCGTGACGGGATCATGACCGGCGCGATGAACGGCGGTCACGCGTCGTGGATGTTCTCTTCCAGCATGGTCGAGCACGCACAGCAGTTCTGCATCGGGTCCTCGATCGTGCAGAGCGTGGACCGTTCAATCGGGTTCCTCGGGCACGCGATGTTCGCCTCCGGCCTGGTCACGATGCTCGCGTTGTTCACGATCGCGATGCTGATCTGGCAGTCCCGCCGGCTCGGCGCGCAGCTGGGCGATTGGATGAAGCTCGGCCTCACGGTCGGTGTCCTGGCGATGCTTGTCACCGGGGCCATGAACTCCGGCGCCGGTGGCAGCTCGGGCGGACGGCTCGGGACCGGATCGCCCGCATGGTGGTCGGTCCAGGCGAACAACATCGTTTCCACGGTCGCAGCCCAGCCTGCCGCCGCCCTGAATCAACTTGCTCAGCAGCAGGTCGCTACCGCGACGACGACGGGGCAGCGCACATCGTGCGAGGTGTACCGGGCCAACATGCGCGAGAAGTACCTGGACGCTTTCGCTCTGGTGCACGCCGAGCCGGTCGCGGTCATCCAGTCCTCGGTCGACTCGATGTGGCAGTCCTCCGGCCTGCGCGCCTTCACCGCGGCGCAGTTCGGGCAGTTGAACCCCTGGGGCGACCAGGCCGCCTGCCACCTGCTCGACTACTACCTCGCGGTCCCCGTCGAGGAGCAGATCGCCCTGTCCGGGCTGACGGGGAAGACCGAACCGAACGCGCTGGTGTGGACCCCGGACGACAACGACCAGGTCGACCGGGCCATGATCGCCTGGGCGGCGTGCACCTACGACAACGGCTGGAAGGTCCGCCCGGAATGGAAAGAGCTCGGGGAGCGGACCGGCACGGACGAAGACTGCGACAAAGCTTTCAGACAGGACACGGACGGCGAGAACACCATCCTCGACTGGCCGGCCGACGACTCCGATGTCCGTAAGGACACCGCCGGCCACCCGGAGGTCGCGGACTACATCCTGACGCTGCATGGCAACAACAACGGCGCCGCCATGTCGACGGTGATCATCTACTGCGTGTCTGCGTTCGTCGGGGTCGTGGTGTTCGCTCTTCTCGGTGGCGCGATCTTCATTGCGAAGCTCTTCATGCTCGTGCTGGGTGTGTTCGCGATCTTCGCGTTGATGCGGGGCATCCTGCCGGGGTCGGAGAACACGGTCGGGAAGATCGCCAAGCAGTACCTCGGGATCGCCGTCTTCGTGTTCGGAGCGACGCTGATCCTCTCCATGGTGGCGATCATCACCGCAACGCTCGTCATCGCCGGGACCCAGGCGAGCGGAACGTCGGCGTGGTCGATGATCTGGGTCGGAATCGCTCCGGTCGCAGCGATCGTCCTGCTGCACATCATCATGACGAAGACGCTGAAGATGCCGTCCCCGTTCACCCCTGGTGCGGCGATGAAGTACGGCGCCGCAGCGGCGGGCGGCGGCATGGTCGGCGGCACGATAATGGACCAGATGTGGCGCCGGCAGATGTCGCGTGGGCGCCAGCTCGGACGCGAGGGCCGATACGCCGCACAGGACTGGCTGATGGGCCGGCGGATGGACCGCCGGGTCGGCGGTTTGCGTGGCAGCGGCCTGCGTTCCGCGCTCGGCAGTGCTGCCGTCGGTGGTGCTGCGGGTGCGGCGGTGGCGCGTGGCATGGAGCGTGACCACGAGAGCCGGTTCGATCCGTCCGCGGGTAGCCCCGGCGAACGTGGTGGATGGGGTGACGAGGCTCGCTCCGGTCGTGACGGACGTGACGGTCGCGGTGAGGCGGAACTGCCGGACGGCACCGCCCTCGACGAGAACGGCAACCCGTACGAGACGGAAGACAACTCGCCGTTCGCGACCGCGGCCGGAGCGGCGGCCGGGGCCCGCACCGGTGGCCTTGGCGATGACAGTGACGACGAAGCAGGCCCGCGGCGTCAGGACGACGAAACCGTGGGGGCCGGTGCCGCAGGTGCTTCGGCGCCCGGTCGCACCGGCGGTCTCGGCGACGACGGTGACGGCGACGAAACCGCGGCGATGCCGGTCGGCGACCGTTCGGGCGACCGGGCCGGTGGCCTTGGCGAGGATCCGGACGGATGGGCCGAAGGTGAGGGAAGGGTCCCCGGGGATGAGGCCGCGCCGACGGCCGACGGCGAGGTCGCCGCAGGGGTCGCGACAGCCGCCGCCGCAGCAGCCGTCGGGCGCAGTGGTGCCAGCCGGCCCAACGGCGAGCCGTTGCGTCGCGACGGGTCGAGCCGGCCGCTGGATCCGGAAGAGATCAACCGGCAGCGCCGTGATTCCGGTCTGCCGGAGTTGACCCCGGAACAGATCGCTGCCGGCGCCGCCGCTGCAGCTGCTGGGGGCAAGGGTTCCCGCCGATCCAACGGTGTACCGCTGCGGCGTGCGGCGCGTGACCAGGCGGCTGCGCGGTCCCGGGTCCCGGGGACCCCGGAGTACCACCGGGAGATGGCGAAGCGGCAGCGCGCCGCGAACGCGTATGCCAAGCGCGGGAACCGCGACCTGCCGACGGGTGCGGACGGGAAACCGGTCCGTGGCTTGCGCAAACTGCGGGCGGAAGCGTCCATGCGCGCCGAGTTCATGCCGCGGAAGGCGATCGAGACTGCCCGCTCGAACACGACGGCGGCGCTCGACTCGTTCAAGCAGGCCCCGCTGCGCAAGACCGCGAAGCTCGGTGTTGCCGCAGTGGCAGTTGCCGCTGTCCCCGTGGCGTTCCCGGCGGCCGTCGTCGGTGCGGGCGCGGCGTACGCGCTGCGGAGGGGCAACCAGGAGCGCCAGCAGGCCAAACGTGAACGGCGAGCCGGGTACTCGCCGTCGCAGGTGATGGACCGCGCGAACCTGACCATGTTCAACGAGCACCAGGAGGCAGCGCACCGTCGCCGGGTCGAGTTCGACGAGTCGGTTGCGGATCGCGGGTGGGCCGCCGCACAGCGTCCGCCGGTGTCGGCTCCAGCCCAGAATCGGGTTCCGGTCGAGGACCCCTACAAAGATGTCCCGTATATCGACGTCGAGCCGGAGGATTCGTGGGACGTGTTCGGCAGTGCGCCAGAACCAGTGGTCGTGCCGGGCCGCGTCGTCGCCGGCGAACCAGCCCAGTCTGGCGCCGCTGTCCGCCCGATGCCGGCCATCGTGGAGGGCCAGCCCTCGGCCGAGCTGGTCCCCGTTGCCTACCCGGGTACGACGGTCAACCAGCAGCTCCCGGCCAGCGCGTACCGGAACCGTCCGTCGCTGTCGAACCCGTCCGGCGGACAGACCGGGATGCACGACACGGTTGCCGCAGCGCAGCCTCGCTTGATGGATGGATCGCGACCGGCCAACTCGACGCTCGCGGGCGGGCGAGCCGTGCAGATGTCCGGCGGTGAGATGCGGTTCGTGCCGGAGCAGATGGATGCTCCTGGTCCCGTGCCCGCCCCGGCAGCGGTCATGGACCGGCCCACCGGCCCACCGCGTGGCCCAGGCCCGTTGAGCCAGGAGGCACGACGCGAGTCGCCGTTGTCCCAGCAGCCGGCCCGTGAATCGCGTCCGCTGACCCAGGAACAGCCTGTACCGGCTCAACAGCCACCAGCCCAACAGCCGCTGGCTCAGCAGCCTGCCCGGGTCCAGACGCAGCAGCCGCCGGCTCGGGAATCGCGTCCGCAGGCCCAGCAGCCGGTTCAGCAGCAGCCACCGGCCCAGGCCCAGCCACCGGCTCGGGAATCGCGTCCGCTGACCCAGCAGCAGCCGGTTCAGCAGGCCCCGGCTCGGGAATCGCGCCCTCCGGTTCAGCAGCAGCAGCCACCGGCTCAGCAGCAGCCGGCTCAGCAGCCACCGGCGCGGGAATCGCGTCCGCTGACCCAGCAGCAGACGCCGGCCCAGGCCCAGCCTCCGGTTCAGCAGGCCCCGGCTCGGGAATCGCGCCCTCCGGTTCAGCAGCAGCAGCCACCGGCTCAGCAGCAGCCGGCTCAGCAGCCACCGGCGCGGGAATCGCGCCCTCCGGTTCAGCAGCAGCAGCCACCGGCTCAGCAGCAGCCGGCTCAGCAGCCACCGGCGCGGGAATCGCGCCCGCTGACCCAGCAGCCACCGGCTCAGCAGCCCCCGGCTCGGGAATCGCGTCCGCCGGTCCAGCAGCCGGTCCAGCAGCAGCAGCCGCCGGTTCAGCAGCCTGCCCCGGAACAGCGTCGTGAATCCCCGGCGCGGCAGCCTGCTCCGGAACCGACCCGGAATCCGGATCCGCCGGCGACGCCACGCAGCGAACCGTCGCTGGATGTGCCACGGCTGGCTGGTCAGGACGAGCAGTTTCGGCTGATGGATGCCGTCCCGGAGGCGGATCGCCTCGCACCGGAAGGCGCCCCGCGCACATCACTGTTTGAGAGCGAAGGAGAGACGTCATGACGCAGCCGACGTTCGTGGAGGCCGACCACCCGCGCGGCGCGGACGGCCAGTTCTCGGCGAAGCGGCAGGGCGAATCCGCCCCGCTGTCCATGTCGATGTGGAACAACACGGGCACGTTCGAGTACCCACCGGTGCCGAAGACCGTCGAGGATCTGATCACGTTCTGGCAGGACGTCGAGATCTCCGACGCCGTGTGTGAGCAGGCCCGGGTTGCCTACTTGAAGATTCTTGAGGTCGACGCGAACTATGAGGCGAAGCGGTTCGCGTACGACAACCCGCCGCCGCACCCGGGGTCCAAGGACTATCCCGGGTGGGAGGCGGCCCGTGACGCGGCGGCGGAGAAGGCGGTCGAGGGCAAGGCGCCGGAAATCCCGGTGTGGCATACCCGCGCAGTGATCCGGGCGATCAAGATCTACTGGCACGCCCACCACCTGCCGCCGGGCCCGAACCGGGATGCCGACATCCGCCGGGTCCATTCGATGCGGGTGGAATTGCCGGGCGGGCAGGTTGTCTCCATCGCCGGGATCGCGAAAGCCTTCGAGGCGGACCGGCTGAACAAGTTCCTGATCGACCCGACCCGGCAGAACCTGGCCGAGACCGCGAAGTCGACGGCCGAGATGGCGCACCGGCTCTGATCGCGCCGCGACCAGCCCCGGTTCTGCCGCATTGATCAGGGTGTACCTGCCACCAACCCGACACGGAGCACATCCCATGGCACGCACCCGTCCTGCCCTTGCCGGCGCCCTGCTGGCCTCGCTGGCCTTGACCGGCTGCACGGGAGGCGACGACCCGAAGCCGACCAGCTCGCCGACCGCCTCGGCGTCGCGTACGTCCACACCTGGTAACGGCTCGAAGGCGACAGTGAACAAGCTCGGCGAGGAGTGGAAGTCCGCCGACAAGAAGGTGACCTACACCGTCGACAAGGTCGATGTGAAGACGTCCAAGGGCGGCGTCGGCGCGTTCGTGACCGCATGTGCCGGGAAGAAGGACGCGAAGGTTTCGACCGCCGGCTGGACGCTCGTTGACGAGCGGGGCGTCTGGGTGGCCGCAGCGAACGTCAAGGGCGTAAAGAAGATCGAGCCGGCGTTCCCCGCGAAGGCGACCGTCAAGGCGGGCAAGTGTGTCAAGGGCTGGATGATGTTCCCCGCGCCGAAGCGGTTCGGGAAGCCGGCCGAGGTCAATTTCGCCAGCTCCCGCTGGATGATCTGACGACCGATCAGGCGGACGGACCGTATTGACTTCCTCCCCGCCCTGAAGGACGGGGATTCCTACTGCGGGCCGTCATGCGGCGGCCTCGCTTCGGTGGGTTCCTGCTTCATCCCCGACAGCGCACGCGAGCGTGCGTCTTACATCGGGTCCACAGGCGTTTAGGGTCTCCGCAAGCCCTGCGGCGACCATGATGTTCACGGCTGCGTTGTAGTCCCGGTCCAGCCGGGCCTGACAGCCTCCACAGGTCCACTCCCGGATCGAGAGCGGCTT